>Ga0207757_100356_pt1 | contig 32601 bp, 27 predicted proteins | sample A23P3SouthBayCA_2_FD_187752 | JGI IMG/M metagenome (GOLD analysis project Ga0207757, IMG submission 187752) | Aerobic enrichment media microbial communities from Eden Landing Ponds, California, USA - A23 P3 (2) (SPAdes) | ecosystem: Environmental > Aquatic > Marine > Unclassified | place...
TGCGCCGAGCCGATTCAGTTTCTCGCGACCGAACGCGCGGAGGTCGCCACGGAACCACTCGTCGATTGGGACGCCGAAGCCCTGCTTCTCCCGGGTCAGGACGGGGTCGGGGAGGAGGTCCTCGAACGCCCGCTTGAGGAGCCACTTCTTCTTCCCCCGGCGCCACTTGTACTCGGCGGGGATGCGGGCCGCGAATTCCATGAACTGGTGGTCGAGGAACGGTGACCGGACCTCCAGCGAGTGGGCCATGCTCGCACGGTCGACCTTGACGAGCAGGTCGTCCGGGAGGTAGGTCTGGATGTCGACATGGGTGATCTCGTCCATCCGCGTTGGACCGTCCGCGCGGGCGAACGCCTCCCGGAGGTTCTGGAGTTCGTCGTCCGGGGCCGGCCCGTTCCAAATCTGGTTGACCTGCTCGTCGAGCGCATGGCAGATGAGGTGGGCGTAGCGCTGCGTCGGGTCTCCCTCGGAGATTTCTAGCGCCCTTCGCGCGTAGTAGCTTCGGTGGCGGCAGAAGGGCTCCGGTAGGGCCCGGAGCGTCGCAGTCCCGACCCGACGGAGCGGCTGTGGGAGGCGAGCTAGCCGCGAGATTATCCAGTCACGGGTATATCGGTCGTAGCCAGTGAACGTCTCGTCTCCGGCGTCGCCGCCTAGAGCGACCGTCGTATCCTGGCTCGCCATCTCCGAGACGTAGTACGTGGGGAGCGCCGACGGGTCACCGAATGGCATCTCGTACTGCTTGATCAGTTCCGGGAACACCTCTATCGCGTCTGGCTGGACGGTGTACTCCGTGTGGTTCGTGTCGTACTCGCTGGCGACCTCGCGGGCGAACTCGAGTTCGTCGTAGGCCGCCCTATCGAAGCCGATAGAGTAGGTGTTGACCGGCTCGTCGGCCAGGTCGCTCATCAGGGCGGTGACGATCGAGGAGTCGATGCCGCCCGAGAGGAAGACGCCCACCGGAACGTCGCTGCGCATCCGCAACCGAGTGGCCTCGCGCAGTTCCTCGCGCAGCCGTGCCGCGAGCGCGTGGGGGCCGGCGTCGAACTGGTCGGCGAAGGAGAGTGACCAGTACTGCTCGCGGTCCATCCCGTCCTCGTCGACGACGGCGTACTCGGCAGGGCCGAGCTGCTCGATGCCCTCGAAGCCCGTCTTCGGATGCGGCGTGTACTGGTAGGTGAGGTACTCGCGGAGGGCCGAGAGGTCGGGTTGGGCCGGAACGTCGGGGTCGGCGAGGAGCGTCTTGATCGTCGAACCGAACCAGAACGCCCCTTCCGCCTTCCGGACGAAGAGCGGCTTCTGTCCGAGGCGGTCGCGGGCGAGGAACAGGCGCTCCTCGGTCTCGTCCCAGATGGCGAAGGCGAACATCCCGCGGAGGTACTGCAGGCAGTCGATACCGTGCTCCTCGTACAGGTGGAGCAGGACCTCCGTGTCTGTCTCTGACCGGAAGGGGTAGTGGTCGACCTGGTCGCGGAGCTCGCGGTAGTTGTAGATCTCCCCGTTGAAGACGATGTGGACGCTCCCGTCGGCGTTGGCCATCGGCTGATGGCCCGCCTCGGAGAGGTCGAGGATGGAGAGCCGGGTGTGGGCCAGGAGAGCCGGCCCGTTCGCGTAGACGCCCTCCGCGTCCGGGCCGCGGTGGTCCATGCAGGCCGTCATCGCGTCACCGAGGCCCGGGTCTGGGCGGGTGGTGAACGAGAGTTTGCCGCCGATGCCGCACATGGGGTGGTCTGCGGTACTGTCTCGGTAAGGACTGTTGGTTCCGGAACCCTACGCTGCTTGCGGCGCCGGTCAGTGCCCCGTCCGGTCGAAGATGTACGTGTTGACCGCTGCGGGGGAGGTCGGTCCCGGCACGTCGGTCTCAACCATCTCGAAGGGGCCAGACGAGGTGACGTGCTTCACGACTGCCTCCGGCGTCGCGAACTCGAACGGGTAGCCACCGACCCAGTCACGGATATCATGCCAGTAGCTCATCCCTCTTTCATGGTATGACTCGACCCACTGATCAGGTAGTTCCCGGGAACGTAGCGTCCGATACAGCATCACTCCCACCCCGTATCCCAGCACCATCCCCTTCTGGAGGCGGGGAGGAAGATATTGGTAGAGCTGCTTCATTCGGAGTGCGCGTCCGGAGGTCTCGATGCCGGTGTGGGCCTCGTTGTAGATGCCCATGCAGAGCCGTCCACCGGGGGCTGTCGCCCCGCAGACGTTGTCGATGGCCTCCCACATCGAGCCAGTGTGGTGGGCGACCCCCCAGCAGTAGACCAGGTCGAACCGGCCCAGACCCGTCACGAACTCGTCGTCGAGGAGGTCGCCCTGGAGAACGGTCCAGCCGACTCCGGAACCATCGGTACGATTGCGGAGTTCGCGGCAGCAGGAGACCGAATCAGCGTCGTAGTCGATGCTGGTGACATGTGCAGCGCCGAGCCGGTGGGCGGCGAGCGAGAACAGTCCGCTGCCGCAGCCGGCGTCGAGTAGTCTGGCGCCCTCGATTCGCTCGCGGCCGAACCGGTCGCATAGCTCGGCCTCGGCTCTCTCGATACGCTCCTCGTCGAGTTGTTCCAGGAACGAACGCCAGTTTTCGCCGAAGGCGAAGCGGCCCGTCCCAGAGATATTGTCGCTCGTACTCATCAGTTCAGTATTCACCTCGTGGGAGTGTCGCCGTTACCGTGACCCGTTGGCCCACCGTCGGCGCTGGGCGTCGAACCTCGCAGCACCCGCTCGTAGTCGTCGGTCAGTCTCTCGATACTGTGCTCGGCCTCGAAATGTTCGCGGGCGGTTCTCGAGAGCTCCACTAGCTTGTCGCTGTCCTCCGTGAACAGATCGGTGAGCCGTGTCGCCAGTGTCTCCATATCGCCATCGGCACAGAATCCGCCGCGCCCCTTGGCCAGGATGTCGTTTGGATCGACTGTCAGGCTGGCGACGGGCGTTCCGTACGCCCACGCCTGGAGGAAGGTGTTCGGGAACCCCTCGTCGGTCGAGGTGTTACAGAAGATGTCGGCCGCCGCGAAGTAGGCATCCACCTCCTCGTACGGGACGAACCCCTCGAACCGGACGTTGTCGCGTTCCCGCGCGCCGTCACGGACCTTCTCGTATAGCTCGGGGGCCCCGGCTGCCTCGGGACCGACAATCACAAACAGCGCCTCTGGGACCCGGTCCGCCAGCTCCAGCACCAGTCTCGGACGTTTCCAGAATCGGAGCGTCGACACCCAGAGCACGACCGGTAGGTCGCCCGAGAACGGCGACGCGCCGGGGTCGTCTCGCGGCTCGTAGCCATTCGGAATCCGGACGACAGGGTTGTCGAACTGCTCGCGGGCGGTCCGTTCCTGATACGTGTTTTGTGCGACGAGCACGTCAGCGCTCGCCCAGGCGGCACGGACGGCCGTGCGATAGGCCACATTGTCCGTGTAGCCCGTCTCGAGGAGGAGCGGGTCGTCGGTCAGTTCGGAGTCGTGGGCGAAGCCGTACACCAGCCGCGTATCCGTGGCGGCACAGTACGCCGCCGTTGGGAGGAGTTCGAACTGCGGCATCCGGACGTAGCAGGCGTCCGGGTTGAGCCGACCGAGCAGTGCGGTCAGGTCGAGCGAGCGCAGGAATGCCTGCGAGACGGCGTTACCGTCCTCTCGGACAGGTCGTGTCACGATCCGGACCCCGTCAACCGTCGCCTCCGTCTTGTGCCCGGCGTCGTCCTCGACGAAGATCACGTCGTGCCCACGGTTGGCGAGAGCGCGGCCGATCAGTGCCTGCTGGAGCTGTGCGCCGCCAACCGTCTCGCCGTCCCCGACGAGCATGTCGTACGCGTTCAGCGTGAGCAGGGCGACACGCATCTAGCGGAGTTCCCAGCGTCGTAAGCAAATCCTTGTCGGTCTCCAGAGTGTACGAGACTGACGGTTGCGACGGGCTTATCACGTAAGGCTCGCCCGGTTCGGGCGACAGCGATACGTCCGCTCTCCACGCTGAAAGATCAAATCCGGCCGCCCCACTATCGATTCGCCCGGCCACATATCCCCGAAATATCGGTGTCCTCTACGGCGTCGCCGCCGCTGCCTTGGGCCCCGCTATCGAAGTGCGCGTATATATTCGGACAGGCGAAGCAGATTTGACGTATCACCTGCCATTACTGTCGCTGCTTGCATATATGCTGGAAAATAGCGTTAACGATGCGTTACCCAGACCGGCGACCGCTACTGAGGGAGCTGTGATGGTTCGATAACCGATAACGGTTTTCCGGTGAACGGATAGAGGTACGCATGGATTATACTGGTTTGCGGAATGCGGATGTCTCCTCCCGTAGGTTTTTTAAAAATCAAGTCGGGGCCGGCGACAAGGTACTTGATCTGGGAACTAAGCACGGAAGAAAGCTCGAGGACGTAGGTGGAACCGTCGTTGCGGTGGATATATCTGACGAGCAGTTCCGGCAGCAGACATCAATCGTCGAGTTCATGCTCGCTGACGGCGCCGGACTCCCGTTCGAATCGGAGAGTTTCGACTACGTGTATTGCGATCAGGTGCTTGAACACGTCTCCGACACGAAGAGTGTCGTTTCCGAGGCCGCTAGGGTACTGAAGCCGGAGGGGCTAGCGTATTTCGGGTTTCCGAACAGGCTCTCGCTGGAACAGCCACATTCAGAGGTCCCGCGGCACATGTCACTCTTACCGAAACCGGTCGGGCGGATCTTCGCTGCTCGTTTTCTCGACGAACGAAGCCAGGTTTACTACGAGAAAGGACTCGGACCGCTGTCTCCGGTGGCTGCACGCTACCATCTACACAACCACTTCGACGAGGTAGTGTACCCGATGCGGATCGATCCGACGGCGGTAACCTCCTCTTCCTTTGGTCAACGGATTGTGTGGGCGCTGAATACTATCGCGCTACAACCGCCACTCTGCTGGCTCGGGGAGCTACTCTGGCCGGCAGTGACGTACGTCTGCGCTTCGCCAAAGAATCGGTCAAGTGATAAACAATACGACGGGTCGTAGAAATGCCTGCGGGTGTTATGTAGGTGGACAGGAGGTACATTCCGGCGGAATCAAATAGCTATATCTCCAGTATTGACCTATGTTGTGGCATAGTGATTGGATAATGTGGATTCGGAGATACACCGAGTATGATGGATAACAGCAGGCAACTGTACTACCTGTCTGACGCTGATGTTCCTGGTAATAATGCGCGCTCGATTCAGGAGATGCGTATGTGCCAGGCGTTCTCAGCTATCGGCCTGGACGTCACGCACCTACATACACAGAGAATCGGAGAGGGAACGAGACCGACTTGGGAAGAGGTCGCCGAATATTATGGCCTGACGGAGGAATTCGACCTATGTACGTTCAGAACGCTCCAGAACAGGGTGCGTCCCTTTCCGAAGATTGAAACACTATCCATGGCCGGGCCGATGACGCTCTATGTCTACCTCAACGTCCTCCTGTCGAAACTGGAGCAATCGGACATCATCTACTCACGAAATTACTATCCGACGTACTTCCTGTCCGAAATCAAGAACGCCCTTCCTCATCGAAACTTCCCACCAATCGTGTTTGAGCATCACGATACCATGCAGGAGCGGTACCAGCAACGGTTCTTCGAGATGGTCGACGCCGTCGTGTGCATCACACACGTATTGGAGAGGCACACCATCGATACGTTCGATGTTAGCTCAGAACGAATCTTCGTTGCACCGGATGGGGTCGACCTCTCTCGGTACGATGCCTGGTCCCAGACGGAGGCACGGACGGAACTCGGCCTTCCGGTCGGAGAGCCCATCGTCGTGTACACCGGTCACCTTTACCCCGGGAAGGGAGCCGAAGTTCTGGCCAGGGCAGCCAAAAATATTGACGCTCAGGTCCGTATTGTCGGGGGATATCCGGAAGACATCCAGCGTGTTCGGTCGGAGGTCGAGGACGTACCGAACCTCGAGTTCGAGGGGTTCGTCGACCCAGGCGATATCCCTCCATACCAGGTGGCAGCCGACGTGCTCGTCGCCCCCTATACACACGAGGCACGTCGGTTCGTCTCCCCTCTGAAACTCTTTGAGTACATGGCTGCCGGTCGTCCGATCGTCGCCACTGATATTCCCGTCTTACACGAAGTACTCACGCACGAACGAAACGCCTTGCTTGCCGATCCCGGTGATGAGAAATCGCTTGCCCTCGAGGTTAATCGATTTCTCTCGGACAACGACTTATCAACTCAGCTCTCTGCTACTGCCTCAGAGGATGTAACGAACTACACGTGGGAGCAGCGTGCAGCCGATATCCTTGAGGATATTCATCATCTTCAGTCGGGTCGCTGAACCGCCTCGTTGAGCGGCTGTCCTTCAACCCAGTATCGATACCAATACTCGAATAGTATCAGCTTGAACAGCGTCGATGGGGAGGCTTCCTCGACGAGTTCGGAGAGTGCCTCCTGCTCGAAGATCCCGTCGGTCGCCGCTTGGGAGTCCGTTAGTACCTGACGGTACTCAGATATGAATCCCATACTGTCGAGCGGCGCTCCGAATCCCTCCTTCGGCCTGTCAACCACCTCTGAGGGGACTTCCTCCCTGGCAATCCGCTTGAGAAGGTGTTTCTTCTCACCATCTCGGTAGAGGAGATCTTCGTCAAGCCCGAGTGCGTGTTCGACTAGTTGGTGGTCGAGAAGAGGCACCCTGACCTCTAGCGAGTTCGCCATGCTCGCCCGGTCGACCTTGACCAGAATGTCATCCGGGAGGAAAGTGTTCAAGTCTAAGAATTGCAGATCCTTCACAGACATCTCCTCGCCCGCGTGCTTCCCGACTTGGTCGTCCCAGTCATCAAGATCGATATTCATCTCCTCGCCGAGGAGGCGATCGAGTTCTTCATCGTCAAGTCCAGGGTGCATGATGTCCCGGTACTGATCGATTCCTCTGAGGGTGGCGCGGGTTACTTCCCGGTCCAAGATTGAGAGTATGCTTGACTCGAACCGCCGAGAGAGCTGGTTCATCAGCGGCTGAAGCGACCTCAGTGCTCCAGCTAAGGGCTTCAGTTGTTGGTACCGGAGATATCTGTCGTACCAGACGTACCCCGCGAACAGCTCGTCACCGCCGTCACCCGATAGCGCGACCTTCAGATGCTCGCTCACCTGCTGCATGAGCAGGAAGGTTGGGAAGATGGAGGTATCGGCGAGCGGTTCGTCGTAGTAGTAGATCAGGTCTGCCAAGAGGCCCTCCAGTTTCTCAGGAGAGAGGACCGACTCAGTGTAATCGAGATTGAGATGCCCGGCGACCTTTCGGGAGTGCTCAAGTTCGCTGCGGTCGGGGGGTTCGAACCCCATGGAGAACGCCGATAGTCCCTCCACGCCATTCGAAGCGAGGGCAGATACGAGACTCGAATCGACCCCGCCGCTCAGGAGGACGCCGAGCGGGACATCGCTCACGAGATGTGACTGCACGGAGTCCTCTAGCACGTCACGGAGATCGTCGGTTGCCTCCTCGACTGGCGGACTGTCCTCGCCGAGGTACGACTCCGGGTCCCAGTACTGCTCTACCCTAGCTTCTCCGTCCTCGTAGAGCATATAATGGCCTTGAGGGAGCTTTCGCATCCCTTCCCAGATGGTCAGGGGTGCAGGAACGTACCGGTACTTCAGGAAGTGAATCAGACCCTCCGACGAGACGGACCTCTCAACGCTGTCGTCTGCTAGAATTGCCTTCGGCTCCGACGCGAACGCGAACTGGTCCTCGCCGTCGAGATAGTAGAGCGGCTTGATACCCAGCCGGTCACGGGCGAGGAAGAACCGCTCGGTCGTCTCGTCCCAGATGGCGAACGCGAACATCCCTCGCAGACGCTGGAGCACGTCCGTTCCCCACTCCTCGTACCCATGGAGGATTACCTCCGAGTCGGTCTCGCTCGTGAACTCGTGGCCGCGGTCGAGCAGCTCTCCCCTGAGGTCGCGGTAGTTGTAGATCTCCCCGTTGAACAACAGATAGACGTCGTCAGTCTCGTTCGCCATTGGCTGATTCCCCGCGTCAGTGAGGTCGATGATAGAGAGCCGGCGGAAGCCGAGGGCAGTCTGCTTGTTCTCGGTTATGTAGAGGCCAGTACCGTCTGGTCCCCTGTGTGTCAGTTCATCTCGCATCTGAACAAAGGTCTCCTTATCAATACTTCCGGGCCGACTCACACCGACGATGCCGCACATGTCAGAATCCTACTTATCCCACTCGAATGATTTCTATGGTTCATCGATGGAATCCGAGGTCGAAAGCACAAAATCCTCGATGTGTTGAACCACGGGACGCTGGTCAACTACCTGAGATAGCCCGCAATTCTCCTCATTTTGTCGACAGCGGCCCCTTGTGCTAACTACCACACATAGCAGAATCAACGGATATGTTCCGGACGATTTTTGAGTCCACCGTCCTTATGTCTCCATCTGTATAGAGATATCCCGTCCGTCGGACCCTCACCCATTCGATTTTCTTGTTTCCAGACATCTCCGTTCCGGGCTGGCCCCAGAAGATATGCGGGAGCTTCGGGATAGAGCTCCATGACGTAGACCGACCACAGGACTGGGACTGAACGTAGCCTCGCACAATCCGGTCAAACTCTTCAGCGGCGGCTGGGTCATACTGGACGCGGCCATGATTCGACCGAAGCCTCTTGATGTCTAGTGGCTCCGTAGCAGTTCGCATCCGCTGTAAGACCGCGTAGCTCTGCGTATCCCGCGCACCGTAATTAACCAGCGTTTTGTTCGGGTCGATGAACGCGAATCGGTTTTGTCTGAAGTGACGGTCGTATGGTTTCATCTGGCCCCAGGATATCCGCTTGACATCCAAGTCTTCGCCACCAGCCTCCATCGTGTAGGTGGCGTCATATGTGGTGGAGTACCATCCGAGTGACGTAAGTGGTAGTACCGATCCGAAGACAAGTGCCATGAGAATGATTCCGGTTACCAGCGTGGCGGCGCGACGGTTGAACAGGTTGCCACTCTCCTTCGAGGTTACGTAGACTGTCACCCCGAATGCCGCGATTACAACGAGCCATTTCTTGAAGAAGATCCCAGTTAAGACGAATGTGGATAGTTGGAAGGCGAATATCCCGCCAAGGATTGCGGCGAACCACTTCTTTTGCCAGAAGATCGCAATCGCACCGGCTTCAATAATTAATGTGCCCCAAATGAGAACCGGGTTGGCCGCTGCGAGGATCTCGAAGAGCTGTTCGATATGCTCAACGTCCAGAAATCTCAGCCATCCTCGGGTATACGCCCAAGGGACGTGATAGGCGACGACCTCTCGCCACGGCCAATACAATTCAACTTTGGCCATGGCCGCCTCGGCATACGATGCACCGAGCAAGGCTGCTGCAGCGTAAATAAATATGTGGCTCTCGGGCGTGCTCAGCTTCCGAGGGTCAACACGCGCAGCCTCTGTGATGGTCCGTAGGCTGTCGACATACCGGAACTGGAGCAGAAGGAAACTCGAAAATAGGACCAGCATCTGAAGCGGAACCCGTTCGCTGGTATTTGATAGGCCGAAGGGATACATCAGCTGCCCTTGGAAGGAGAATATGAGAGCCGTCAGAGGTGGAATGCAGATCGGGTGGAAGTATGATAAAACGAGAAGACAAATAAGGGCGACCCGGGCCATCGGATAGTGCTGATCGAAATAATAATTGTACTCAAGCGGGAGAGTCGCCCAAACCATTACCGTGGCCGTTACCAACGCCACGATACGGAGGGCGTACCCATGCGATAAATTCTGCCACTTAAGTCGGTCAAAGATAGGCATCAGCACAATCACGGGGCCAATAAACACCGTAATGGCGAGCGGTTCAGCTAGAATGACCGAAGAGAACAACCCATTTGCATAAACGGCCTCGGGCAATGGATAGAGTGTTCGCCTGACAGCTGTTCTGTAGATTTTGAACATAGCGAGGAGTGCTACCAGTAGAATGAAAATCTGGAAGTTGTCTGCGGTGGTATTGCGTACCCGCTGTCGAAGGTTTCTGAGGACCACTTCCAATCTCTCTGAAATCCCAGCAGACATCAAGTTCTACCATACCTACTCATCATTCACATATTATCCTTGTTGGGTTGGTCCTGCACCAATACCTCGCTGTACATGAGCAACGACATCCACAATAACCAAGGGAGCGTTCCGCGGGACTACCAGTTCGACCTATCCGCTACGACTTTATAAACTCTGTCTGAAAGGAAATCATGGGCGATTCTCTGCTCCACCGCGCAATGGAAATGCGGCAGCGTGAGGGCACCACCGAGATGTACTTGGCAGGCATCAACAAGATCTCGTCGTCAAGAGTGGGGAGGCATCCAATATTCAACTTCGTGACGGGGCTGCAGTATCTGGTGGAGCCGAATCAACCGTTCGTGGATAGGACGAAGCTCTACGGAAATCAGTTCTGGTATGACCGCTTTCTGGAGCTGAGAAGGTTCTATAATAGTCCTGCGAGAAGGTTTCTCAATTTCTACCTCCACAATGGACTTCCGAATACAGACTACTTCCAACAGAACGCAAGTGAATTGAACCAAGAGTATTTCGGCAAGCCAGGATCCTCACCAACACCAGAAGATATGCTCCAAGGCTATCGAGCGATTCATTTCTACGCCGCGAACCGACTGATGCTGGGCTACCATCGGTACGACCTCGGTAGCCGGTTTCTTGACCTGATAAATCGTGGGTCGGCAGAAAATCTCTCGGTTCTGGATTACGGGTGTGGTGTCTCTGATCCCGGTATTCTATTGGGACTTGACGGGGCCGATGTCACCATCGTGGACCTCGATACCAAACTACTGGATTTTGCCGAGTGGCGGCTTCAACAGCGTGGAATCGATTATAGTGCACAACGAGCACAACAAGTCGAGAAGCCTGTCGAACTACAATCGGAAGGGTATGATCTCATAATTATGTCGGAGTTTCTGGAGCACACTCGGGACCCAACACCGTTCTTAAGAGCAGCAATCAAGGCTTTGAAGCCGGGGGGCGTGCTCTACGATCCGGTTGGCCGGCAGTACACCCACACCATTACCGAACAGCACCTTGCAGAAGCCCGTGATGCCGTTGAGTCTGAGGACTACAAGCAGATTCATAGAGAGCATTTCAGGTTGATGGAGAAGAGCAATTTCTGGCAGAAGACCTGAATCTCGCTAGGCGGATATATATGAAACGCCGAATCAGTTGGCTCGCGCGGTGTTGATTCCAGTACCGCTACCAGTTAACGTTCCGACAACATATCCCGCAGAACAGTGTCTTTATCAATTTGGCATAAGCATCCCCTAGATACACGCACCAGAATGACGTTCGAGTTTCCATCGGTCCGGAAACTCCTATAGATAGAGTCGAAGATTCTAATCGCGGCGATGTCTGTCCCGGAGTCGATATAACAACCGTGGTTGCCCGGCTTCCGATACCAGTTCGATACCGTTGCCATCACTGCAAAGAAGACCGCCGCGCCCCCGGTATACTGTGCGCTTCGACGCGGTGGTCGTCGACGTTCTCTACGTTGCTGGGCGGCGTGGAACCGCCCGACACCTCCAGTCTCTTGGTCGTTCTTATTTTGAATATTAAGTAGAGTTCTACATCCGCCAGCGGTGTAGGCACCCTCAAACTGGTTGACCTGAAGCTGCACGTTCTATGTCGTGGTCTAAGATTCATCTCCTATCTGGAGCCCTGAGCACAGCACAAGGTGGATAACGATTCCTGACCTCCACAGCTTGCCATCGAAATGAGCGTCGTCGAGGCGCAGTGGGGCGTAACTTACGCTTGCGTCGCCCTAGTCGTACCACGCAAAAAAGCCCGACGGAAGCAATTGGGAAATCGAAATAGAATTGCGAACAACCATTGGAATCGAATCAATAGTGATATGTGTAAGTTTCACTTACCTCAACTATTGCTCGGGCGAGAAATAGTCGGTTTGATACGTTCATCTCCGGTAGATATGATTGGTGCATTGTGGATGCCTTCCTCGGCTGAAGCTCGAGAATTATGCGGATGTTGAATCCAATATAGAATGTTGAAATCACATACTGACCTAATTAAGAGAATTATTCCGGACGACGTGAAGGCCGCCTTCCAGAGGATATACTCGGATGTAAAGTTCCAAATACTCGCCGGCGGCGATAAGATGGGTATCCTATCGCCTGATCAAATCTACGATACCGAGTGGTTTGAGCGCATGGCAGAGGATGAGGAACTTCGCGCTGATGCAGCGAATATCGTCTCCATTCTGGATGAGGAGTTCGCGCCGGAATCAGCCCTCGATCTCGGTTGCGGGGTTGCATTGTATCTACTAGAGTTCCGGAAGCGGGGATGTGAGGTCCGGGGCGTAGAGGGTTCTCGTAATGCAATTGAGAATGCATTAATCAATGCGAGACTAATCGAGAAGCACGATCTTCGGGAACCATACCACCCGAATCAGACGTTCGACCTTGTTCTATGCTTCGAGGTTGCCGAGCATATCCCTGCTAAATATGCAGACACTCTGGTGGAATCTATCACGAGAGCGGGTGATACGGTAGTATTCACCGCAGCCACACCAGGGCAGGGTGGGAGCCATCACGTGAACGAGCAACCACGGAAGTACTGGAAGGATAAATTCGCCGAGTGTGGTTTCGAATACGATAGGAAGGCGACAGATCGATTGAGCGGTTCCATGACCCCGCGAAAAGCAAACTGGATCTCGAAGAACCTGTTTGTCTTTGTGAAACCCTGAGTCGGAACTACGTTCTCTTCGCCTGCGTCTCATACAACCTCGCGTATTTGCCGCCCTGATCGATAAGCTCCGAGTGCGTGCCGGCCTCGGCGATGGTACCATCCTCCATCGTGTAGATGCGGTCGGCATTCACGACCGTCGACAGCCGATGCGCGATGACAAGCATCGCGTAGTCGCGGTCCATCCCCTCGATAGCCTGCTGGACTTGAGCCTCGATGCCGGAGTCGAGGTCGCTCGTCGCCTCGTCGAGGACGAGCAGGTCGGCATCCTTCAACAGGGCCCGGGCCACGGAGATTCGCTGGCGCTGGCCACCCGAGAGCTTGACACCCTCGTCGCCCAGCACGGTTTCGTATCCCTTGGGGAGGTCATCGAGGAACTCAGTCACCTGTGCAATCTCGCAGACCCGTTCGAGTTCCGCCTCCGAGATATCACGTGCACCAATTGTGATATTGTATCTTAGGGTATCGTTGAAGATGAACGGGTTTTGCCGGACGACTGAGATATGGTCTCGCCATTCGTCCACCGGGAACTCTCGAATCGACGTTCCATTCGCTCGAATCTCTCCCTCGTCTGGATCATACATTCGCGTGAGCAGCGAGACGATGGTTGACTTCCCGGCGCCTGAGGGACCAACGAACGCCACGAACTCACCACGATTAAATTTAAATGAGACACCGCTCAGCACCTGTTCGTTTGAATCGTACGCGAACGAAACATCGTCGAACTCCAACCGTTCGACGGGCGTCGGTAACGGCTGGTCGCCGTCATTAACCTCCTGTTGTTCCTCAAGTTCACTGATAAATTCCTGCGTCCGGACCAGATGAGGTAGCTCCCCCTCGAGTTCGTAGAGCGCGTTATTGAGCGTACTGACACGTGGTGCCAAACGGAACATCGCGAACAGGAAGACCCCAATCCCCGCGAGCGAGAGCGAGGCGAAGGTGAATGCTGCATAAATTAGACCGAAAACGGTGATTGCAGTCGCCAACTGGTAGAAGTTGTCGAGAGCCGCTTGGTTCCGTCGGAGGAGAACCATCGAGCGGGCGAACTGGCCGACTGCGTCGTCGAACTCGGTGAACAATTCGTCGGTTAATCCAAACAGCTTGACATCACGGATGCCCTGCATCCCCGCCTGGACGGCCTGCTGAACCTGTTCATTCGCGGTCGCTACCCGGTCACCGACATCGTATCCCGACTCCACAATACGGTGGAGTCCGAAGAGGAATCCGCCGAGCAGTACGCCAGTCACCAGCGTGAATATCGGTGCAAGAATCAACGCGATTCCGAGATACATCGCGCTCAGGAGCCCCTGCTCGATGAGTTTGACCAGCCGTTGGATGACACGGCCCCCGTATCGGGCCTGCGTGACTATGTTGTTGAGGATCTCGTCCGAGCCCTGATTATCGAAGTACGAAATCCGCGCGTCCAATGCCCGGTCGAAGGACTCCGTCTGCAGGTGCCGGACATACTCCGTTTGTAGCATGGCTTTTAGCCAAGCGACGAGGAAACTAGACGTGTAGCGCCCTACCATCACTGAAGCGACCCCAAGGACGATAAACTCCAGCGTGAAGGGGATTCCTAGAACCCCGTAGACCGTCACGAACGCACCAACGATTCCCTCCTGTGGAGGCTGGCCGCTGGACTGTGCCGTTTCGATGATTGGGAGGAGGAAACTCAGACCGATTCCCTCCAGAACCGCCGCGAAGAAGCTCAGGCAGATTATCCCGGCGGTGAGGGCGGGACGATAGCCCGCGACCTGACGGAGAGCGGAGAGCTTCTCACGTGTGGTGATCCCTTCAGTCATGGATGTTGCGAGTGACTTGCATCGAAGCTAATGGGGGTTCCTCGCTCGTACATAAAACGGGTGCGGTCAGGCCACCGGTTGGCCGGGACCCGCTCGATTGGGGCAGCCTATCCAGCGCGTCCACGTCTGTGAGTGTCCTTACTCACCTGCCCTGCTCAACGGCGCGCCCAGTGACCGGCATCTCGAGCAGCGTCAACAGCCCGTACAGCTCCTTGTACCGGTCCGCGCCGTTCATGTGGTCCCGATAGCACGCCAGTGCCCCTTCCCAGTCGAGGAACGGCAGCGTCCGAATCGTCTCCTCGTGACGCTGAAGCGCCTCCCGGACGAACGATGTCTCTCGCACGAGTTCCGGGATGTCCGGCCAGGAGCCGTGCGAGAGATGCGGTTCGGGCGGCTCGTTCACAGGGAGGTACGCGTCGTGGAAGCGGACGGCCAGGTCACCGAGGAAGTGGGCCGCGAACGGCCAGTCGATCGGGACGCCGGTGTCCGCGTACCGGATGGCCGCCAGGTCCGGGTCGAACCGTTCCATCGCTCGATGGATGACGTTCCGCCGCGCGAAATACTTCGTCGGCATCGAGAGGTAGAGGTCGACCAGCCGGTTGTCGACGAACGGGCTCCACGCGGGGCAGTGCTGACGGAGGCTCTGCAGCAGGAACAGCACGCTCCCGTTCGTCCGCGGGGTGAGGGCGCCACAGACGAACAGCTCCTCGGGCGAGCCGTACCGGACGCCGTGATGGTCGATGCCGCCGTGGGTGGATTGAATCTCCTCGTGGAGCGTTGCCTCCACATCGACGGAATCGGCCAGGAACTCGGGAGGGTCGTCCAGCCAGTAGTCGATGTAGGCGTCGATGCTGTCCATCGGCTCGAACCACGGGAAGAAGACCGTGCCGACGGGCCCGAGACGGACGGAGCGACGGGGGAAGCTGTAGCCGTTGCAGTTCGTGTCCGCGAAGCTCGCGGTGACCATCTCGTCGACCTCGGGCCGGATGCGGTCCATCATCACCTCGGCGTGGGCTTGGTCGAAGCGGCCGACGAAGTTCGACAGTCGGGGAGTGCGCTGCAGCGACCGCTCGTGGTACTCGCGGTCCCGTTCGAGCAACGTGAAGTCGACGCCGGCCGTCCCAGCGACCGCTTCGGCGGTGCGGACCTCCCGGTTCCGCCAGTCGCCGAGCGTGTACGCCGCGACATGCTGGCGCTCCGTCTCGTCCATCGCCGCCAGGACCAGTCGCGAGTCGGCCCCGCCACTCAGCAGCAGTCCGTACTCCCGGTCCGGATGCAGGCGCTCGGAGACGGCGGCACGGAACCGCTCCGTGAACTCGTCGACGAAGTACGAGAACGACCGGTCCTCCGGGTGGTAGCGGGGGACCCAGTACGGCTCCATCGCCAGGTCGAGCATCCCGGTGTCGACCGTCGTGACCGCGCCGGGATGGAAGCGGTGCGTGTCCGCCAGCGGCGTCCGGGTGCCGAAGGTCCGGCAGCCGCAGGCGAGGAACTCGGCGGCGAGCTCGGGGTCGAAGGCCGGCGTGACGGCCGGATGCCGCGAGAGCGACTGTGCTGCCGTCGAGAAGACGAACGTCTCGTCGTCGGGCTGACAGTAGTAGGTGTCCCGCAGGCCGAGTCGGTCGGTGAAGACCGAGAGTGTCCCACCGTCGCGGTCGTGGAGGACGACGACGAAATCCCCGTTCAGCCCGGTGACGAATCCCTCCCCGAGTTCGCGGTAGAGTCGGGCACAGTAGGCCGCGGTGGACTCGGCTGTCCGGTCCCTCGGGAGGTAGCCGTTCTCGCGCTCGACCCCGAAGACGGACCCCCACACCCAGAGGTGCGTATCGCCCCCGACTCGTACGGGCTGGTCGGCCTCGGCCTCCGCGGTGAACGCCCCGAAGACGGCCACGTCGCCACCGTCGTACGTCGCCGTCGTCTCCTCGCCAGTCCACTCCAGGTCGGATGCGACACGGTGCAGATGCTGGGTCCCCTCCCCGACCACCCCGCAGAGTCCGGCCATTGAGCGGGTCTGAACGGGAGGTCAGTAATCAGTATCGGACGCCGCCTCGACCCCGGCGGTGGGACCACCGGCCGTCGACGGCCACTCGCGGTCGAAGAGGGCCTGGAAGGTCGGGTCGTCCAGCACCCCCTGCTCCAGCTGGAGGAGTTCCTTCGAGGGTCTCGCGTTCGCCTCGATGAGGACCGGGCCGTCGGCCGTGACGACGACATCCCAGCCGACGAGCGGGGCATACCGGTGCAGGGTCGCCGCCTCGCGGACCAGTTCGCAGACCGCATCCCAGTGGGGAACGGTGACTCCCTCGACGGTGGCTCCCGTCGCGGGATGTCGTTCCAGCGCCGACCGGGTCGGGCCGTCCACCAGCAGTAGCCGTTTCAGTCGACCCGTCTCCACGTCGACCGGGACGCAGTAGCCGCCCCGGGACCAGTTGTCGGTCGGGGCCGACGACGTGGACCCGAACCGGTGGACCGCACGGAACACCTCGGCCTCGTCGGTTCGCCGGTCGAACACGCTGTAGACGCGGAGCGTGTTGGTCGCGTCGGGGAAGATGGCCGCCGCGTAGTCGTGCTGCTGGATGAATTCGGTGACGAGGTACTCGTCCAGGCCGGCGAGCCGGTCCCGGAGCGCCGACGGTGCCACGCGGTCGCCGTTCAGCACGAGCTCCCCCTCGGCCCACTCGAGGAAATCGACGCCGGTCCCCTTCCCACCCCGGGCTGGCTTCAGAACCAGCTGCCCGACCTGCTCCAGCACCGCCAGGAGGTCGTCCTCGGTCGTCGCCTGCGGTCTGAACACCCCCTCGTCCACGATGCCGTACAGCTCCGGCAGGGCCGGGAGGTGCGGCTCGGTCAGCAACTGGAAGGTGTACTTGTTGTGGAGGGGGACGATGTGGCGGTGGTTGAGTCGCCGGATGGGGTCGACCGATTTCAGATACCGGTCCGGATTCGCCCCCGAGTCGTCGAGCCCCAGCCAGAGGTACGCGTGGGCGCTGAGGCCCAGGCGGGCCGCCTGCAATCGCGTCTCGAGGGGATACCCCCGTCCGCGGTCCCAATCGATCATCCGCCCGATGGTCTCGCAGCGCTCCTCGAACCGCTCCCCGCAGTACCGCGCCGTGGCTCCGACCGTCCGGACGAGGCCACGGCCGGACCAGTAGTCGAGCGCCTTCCGGAGCAGTCCGGTCGTCATCACCGGTCGACCCGTTCGGCCCACGCCTCCAGATCGAGCTCGAGGACCGTCCACTCGTCGACATCCGGGAGGCTGAAGTCGTGCTTCTTCGGGTTCGTCCCGACCCGCTCGTAGCCGAAGTGCTCGATGTACCACTCGATGGTCTCGGGGCGGTCGGTCTCCGTGCGAACGGTCTCGATGCCGCGGGAGTACATCTCCTCGAGACGAGCCGTCTGGAGCCGATAGCCGAGCCCCTCGCCCCGATACTCGGAACTGACGGCCATGCTGGCCGTCTCGGCCAGCGTGTCGCTGTGGACGATGTAGCTGGCGGTGCCGACGATGTCGTCCCCGTCCGCGGCGACGAACGAGTTCTCGACGCGGATCTCGCTCCGCTCGGCGCCGTCCCGATCCGTCTCCGGTGCCATGTCGTACTCGTCGAGGATCTCCATCGCGGCCGGGACCTCCTCCCCGCGCATCTTCCGGATGCGGACGGCGGTGTCGGTGTCGTCGGTCTCATCGGTGTCGGTCATGGTGATCTCCTGGTCTCGTCGAGCAGTCGCGTCAGACGGTATACGGTCCGGATGGTGGGGACGGACCGATCAGTGAGTTCGGCCAGCTCGATGACAGCCCCCACCAGAGCCTCGAGTTCGAGGCGGTTTCCGCGCTCCACATCCTGTAGCATCGATGTTCGGTGGTCACCGACCGCCTCGGCCCCCTCGATACGGTCGTCGATAGAGCGGCGAAACGAGACGCCGAGCGCTTCGGCGACCGTCTTCGCCTCCTCCATCATCGCCCGCACCAGCGCCCGTGTCTCCGGGTTGCGACAGATCTCCGCGAGCGTCGCCCGCGTCAGCGCGCTGACCGGATTGAACGAGAGGTTACCCAGTGCTTTGAGCCATAGCTCCGACCGGACATCGTCGAGGACCCGGGAACGAAGACCGATCTGCCCGAGCAGGTCGGTGACGCCTCTGACCCGAGGAGTCGTCGCACCGTCGAGCTCGCCGACGGGGAACCACCGACCCTCCGTGTGCCGGACGACACCCGGTTCGGCGATGGTCCCCGCGGCGAAGGGGACACAGCCCACGACCTGCTCGGTATCGACGTGGCGCTCGATGACACCCTCCGGATCCACAGCCTCGATGCGGCGGCCGTCCAGGTCGCCACCGAACCCGTGGAAGTACCACCACGGGATGCCGTTCAGTATCGGGAGGACGACCGTCTCCGGGCCCACGACGCGCGGAACCATCGGTGCGACTGTGGGCAGGTCGTAGGCCTTCACGCCCAGCACGACGATGTCCCGGGCCTCGCGTGCCGACACGCTCGAGGTGACATCGACATCCTCGATGCGACGGCGCGTTCCATCGGGATCGACCAGCGTGAGGCCTCGGTCCGATATCGTCCGGCGGTGTGCGCCGACATCGACCAGGGTCACGTCCGTCCCTGCCGCCGCCAGTCGACCGCCGAGGAGTCCTCCCATCGCGCCCGCCCCGATGACACAGACATCGATCGATGCTGGATTCTGCCAGTCGACACCTGTCGATGCCCGGTCGGAAACCTCGGCCTGCCTGTTCCACCCCCCGCTACCGCCCCCCGAATCATTCATTGCAGTCTCTGTTCAGTCCCATTCCGTCCCGGAACAAAAACGTTGGTAACGCCTGGCGTGGACGTACTGCCAGGAACGCGTCGTTGGTGCGCCGCTACTCCACGTCCTCCTGCAGCGCGTCCGGCAGGAACCGGTCCTCGTGGGCCTTCACGACATCCTGATACTCAACGAGCGACGAAATCGCGTCTCGAACGCCGCCCTCGAAGTCCACCCGCTGGCTCCCGATCAGGTCCATGTACCGCTCGTTCTCGATCTCCATCTCGTGTTCCTCGTCCTCGTCGCGGGGGTTCTCGACGTGCGTGACCTCCGTATCAAGTCCATGCTCCTGCGCAACCTCTGCAATCGTCTCGGCGATTTCGACGATGGAGATCGCCCGCGTAACCTGATTGTAGACCACGTGCTCCGACGGCCGCTCGTCCACGTCGTTCAGCGCCAGCCGTGCCAGTCCCTCGACGGCGTCCTCCAGCGAGATGAACGGCTTGCGCTGCTGGCCCTTCCCGTACACCGTGAGCGGGTACTCGGCGACGGCCTGGGCACAGAAGCGGTGCGAGACGACGCCGAAGTAGTAGTCGAAGTCGAAGCGCGTCGCCAGCCGCTCGTCGGCCGCCGTCTCCTCGGTCTCGGTCGTGTACGTGATGGCCGTCCGCACGTCCGAGACGGGGATGTCGAACTGCTTGTTCGCCAGCCGCAGGTTCGCCGCGTCGTGGCTCTTGGTGAGGTGATACCAGCTCCCCGCCATCGCCGGGAACGGCACCTCGTCGCGCTCGCCCTGGTTCTCCATCGTCGCGCCACCCTCCGGAATCGGGAACTCGGGCGCGCCGTACACACCCGTGGTGGTCGTCTCGATGAGGTGCGTATCGCTCAGCCCGTTCTCGGCCAGCCCGAACGCGAGGTTCCGGGTGGCCTGCATGTTGTTGTGCTGGGTGTAGTTGGCGCGCTCCCCGTTGATCTGCGAGTATGGTGCGCTGGGCTGGGCCGCCGCATGCACCACGACGCGGGGCTCGTGGACCTGCAGCAGTTCGTCGACGAACGACCGCTCGGCCAGGTCGCCCTCGACGAACGAGAGGTTGCCGTAGCCCTGCTCCTCGGCCGCGGCGAGCCGCTGGTCGATACTCGCGATGGGCGTGGCGCTCTTCGAGCCGATCTCCTCGACCCACTGGCGGCGGGCGAGGTTGTCGACGCCGACGACTCGTTCGTCCGTGCGGTTCGCGATGCGGAGCGCGGTGGGCCATCCGATGAAGCCGTCCGCGCCGGTGACGACGATGGTCATTGGTTACTCACTCTCCGAGTAACTCCACTCGTACAAGAATCTTGTCCACCGCGGGCCGCAGTCCGGAACCGATTTGGGCCCGACCGACGCCGGTTCGAGACAAGATGGGCATCGTCGACGAGGAGGGACGCCTGTTCGGCGTCGTGAACGTCATCGACCTGGTGGTCGCGGCCGTCGTGCTGGCGGCACTCGCCTCGGGTGCGGTCTTCGTGCTGACCGACGATTCCGAACCGACCGAACAGCGCTACCTGACGGTCGTCCTCGACGAGCGGCCGGGTGGCTCGGTTCCCACACTCGACAGTGACTCCGTCGCCATGCCGGACGGTCCAGTCCAGATCGGGGGGACGGACGGGCGTATCACGGACACGTACATCGCCCCGACGGGAGACAGCGGCTTCGTGACGGTCGCCCGTATCCGGGTCGACGTATCCGTGTCGGTCGCGGACCGAACCACCGACCGCCGGCTGGTCGCAGGCGGCGAGACGTACCTCGTCGGGCAGGAGGTCGATCTGACCGCCGGAGAGACCCACTACACCGGGTATATCCACTCTGTCGGCCGCTCCGGGAACGGCCTCTCTGTCCGAACGGTGAACGCCACCGTCGTGGCCCGTCTGCCGCCGTCGGTCGCGGAGCGAATCCAGGCCGGCGACATCCAGCGCGTCGCGGGCCGCGAGATCGCTCAGGTGACCGCCGTCGACCGCCAGCCGACGGCGGACGAGCGGACGCGGGTCGAGGCGACGGTCTCACTCCGTGTACTCGTGACCGACGACGAGCCACTTTACGGCACCCAGCAGGTCCGGCCGGGCGCGGAGGTGTGGGTCGCACCGAACGACTACGAGTTCACCGGCACCGTGACGGAGGCGGCGTGATCCATGGACGTTCACGACGAGTTCGTCCCCGAAGAGACGTTCCGCGAGTTCATCGAGCGGATGCCACAGGTCTGTGTGGAGACAGTGGTCGAACGGTCCGACGGCGCCGTCCTGCTCGCCCGCCGAACGAACGAGCCCGTGAAGGGCGAGTGGTTCTGGCCGGGGAGCCGGCTGTACAAGGGGGAGCACCTCGAAGATGCCGCCCGCCGGGTCGGCCGGGAAGAACTCGGCCTCGACCTCACCATCGGCGACCGGCTCGGTGTCTACGAGCATCGGTGGGAGACGAGCGCCCCCGGACCGAGCCGACACACAATCAACATCGTCTTCCGGGCACGTGCCGCGACTGCCGACCTCTCGGCGGCCGACGTGACGCTGGACGAGCAGCACGACGCCGTCCGGTTCGCCCAGCCCGAGAACGTGGACGAGTCGTACCACGAGTACGTGCGGCGTTATGCGGCTGACCTGCTGGCCGCCCGCGACGCGTAGGTGCGGCTGCCAGTTACTCCTGACCGTCCAGCCCGTCCCGAAGCAGCTCTCGTACCGTCGCCGCGACGCTCTCCTCCGGCTCCCACCCTAACTCCGCCCGCGCCCGCGACGTATCCACACCGAACTCGTCGACCAGCGTCTCGTCGCGGGGGTTCTCCAGTAACTCGATATCCACCTCCGGGCCGCCTTCCTCGACGCAGATCCGCTGGACGAGTTCGGCGATGGTCATCACGCCGGGGTCCTCGTCGGTCGCCACTTCGTACTCCGTGTTGCCGGTCTCGCCTGCATCGCGCTCCTCCAGCAGCGCCTCGGCACTCCGGAGGAACGCCCGGGCCACGTCCCGGACGTGGACGAAGTTGCGCGCCTGGTCGCCGGGTTCGTACACCGTCAGCGACTCGCCCGCGAGCGCGCGATTCACGAAGAAGTTGATGACGGTCCCCTTCGAGACCTGCCGGCCGTCGACGGAGTGGCCGCCGTAGAGGTTGGAGATCATGAACTGGTGGGCCGGGAAGGCGCCCTCGGCCATCGTCTCGACGGCCCGCTCGCCGAGCACCTTCGTCCGGCCGTACCAGTTCAGCGGGTCGCGTTCCATGTCGGTCGTGATGGGGAACTCGTCGGGGTCGCCGATGACGGCCATCGAGAACGGGAAGGCCATCGCGGCGCCGGTCTTCCGGCAGAACCAGGCCACGTTGTTCGTCCCCTGAACGTTGACCTCGTAGGAGAGGTCGGGCTTGTTCTCGCAGTCGTCCACCCCGGAGACGGCCGCGAGATGGAGGACTACGTCTGCCCCCGCGAGGGCGTCCTCCAGTCGCTCGCGGTTCCGGATGTCGACGTGTTCGACGGGTACGCCGTCGATTTCCCGGATATCGCCGAGATAGAAGTTGTCGATAGCAGTTACGTCCCAGTCCGGATGGATCTCCTGGATATCTGCGACGACCCGGCTGCCGATGTACCCCGCCGCGCCCGTGACGGCGACGTGTGGCGCCTCGTTCATGGCTGGTTACTCGCTGCGGTAGTGAATAATTGATGTGGTCGCACTCCAGCTAGACCTCCGAAAGTTTCCAGCTATCCGGAATTATTTATGAGAACGGGGCGTAGGTCGGGGTGATGGCATGGACGGACCAGCCCGCGGCCGACCGGGTCCGCTGGGTCGCCGAGTCGCTCGGGGAGCCCCGAACGGCTAACTGGGTAGCCACGGAGGCCGATGTCTCCCCGGCGACGGCCCGGAAATACCTCGAACGGCTGGCGGAGGACCGGCGACTACGACGCGTGGACGACGGCGAGCGGACTCTGTACGCGCCCGACCGCGTCTCACAGTATCTGGACGAGGTCCGAGAGGCGTACGATGCTCATACCGCCGACGAGCTCGCGGAGGCGCTGAGCGACATCCGCGAGCAGCTGTCCGCGTGGCGCGACGAGTTCGACGTGGCCTCACCGAATGAACTCCGGGCGACGGTGGCCGGGGTCGATCGCGAGACAGCGGAGCGCAGGCGGGAGATCGCCATCGAGTGGGAACACCTCGCGACTCGGCAGGATGTCCTCGAGGACGCGCTCGAACTCTACGATCGATTCCCGAACGAGCCCGTCCCGGCGTAACCGTGCCGCCGGACCCGGCGTTCCGTGGTGACCCGTATCGGCCGCTGAAGCGCGTCCTCGACCGGCATCCGCTCACAGAGACCGTTCGGTACCGACCGTCTGTCGCGGAGAAACGGTATCTCGAGGCTACCATGGCGCCCGAGCGCGTCGACGACGTGGTCGGCCCCGACCCGCCGCTGGTGACAGTCCGGTGGAGTCGGCAACCACCGTACGACGAGTACCGGGTCGACTTCGCCGACCCGAACGTCGACTTCCACTGCGGGTGGCACCGCGACGACGATCACCCGGAGTACGGGCCGCTGCATCTCCAGTACGACCATCCCGGGCTCGATGATCCGGTGTACGAGGCGGCGACGGTCGAGCCGACCACGCCGCCGCGCATCCTCTGGGAACTGCTCGCCCGGCTCTTCGAGGATGTCGTCCCAGAACTGGTCGCGCCGCTGTACGGCTGATCGTCCTCGTCACTCCGCCCCCCGGAACGCCTCGGCGATGTCTCGCACGCCCTCGCGGAGCGTCCACTCGGTCTCGAAGCCGGTCTCGGCGAGCCGGTCGAAGCTCACGTTGTACGACGGTCCCGGATGTTCGTCCTCCAGGTAGGTCACGTCGACGGGGCCGACCTCCTCGCGGACGAGTTCGGCGATGTCGCTGATCTGGTAGTTCGCGTCGTTCGAGCCGACGTTGTAGACCAGCTGGTCCCAGTTCCCGGGTTCGAGCGCGGCGCTCGCGTACGCCCGGGCCGAGTCCCGGACGTGGACGAACGGCCGCCAGTTCGAGCCGTCGCCGTACACCGTCAGCGCGCGGTCGGTGAGCGCCCGGAAGACGAAGTAGTTGACCACGAGGTTGAACCGGACCCCGGGCGCGTCGCCGTAGACGGTCGCCATCCGGAGCGCGGTCCCGTCCATCCCGTGGTCCTCGCAGTACTCGCGGAGGAGGGCCTCGCTCTGCAGTTTCGTCTCGGCGTACGGGTTGATGGGGTCGGGGTCGGTCGTCTCGTCCATCGCTGTGCTGGGCGCCCGGCCGTAGACGTTACAGGAGGAGGCGAAGACGACGTTGTCGATGTCCAGTTTCCCGGCGGCGCGGAGGACGTTCTCGGTGCCGTCGTAGTTGACCGCGAACGTCTCGTCCCGGCGGTCGTGAGTGGAGGCGGCGCCGGTGATGGCCGCGAGGTGGATGACAGTGTCGACGCCGCGGGTGGCACCCTCGACATCGCCGTACTCGCGGACGTCACCGCGCGCAAAGGAGAGGTCGTCGCCGCCCAGTTGCCCGCGGAGCGCCCGCGGCGAGCCCGATTCAAGCGAGTCGAGCACGCGGACGTGGTCGACCCGGTCGTCCTCGCGGAGCAGGGGGAGGAGGACGCTGCCGATGTAGCCACAGCCGCCCGTGACGAGCACCGTCCGGTCGCCGTCGTCCGTGGAGGTATCGCCCGTCATCTCACTCCACCGTCACGCTCTTCGCGAGGTTGCGCGGCTTGTCGATGGGACGGCCGAGCATATCGGCCACGTGATAGGCCACCAGCTGCAACTGGACGTTCGCGAGCACGGCCGCAGTCCGTGGGGGCGCCTCGGGGATCTCCAGTACGTGGTCGGCGTATCTCCCCACGTCACTGCGCCCGTCCGTCACGGCCACCACGGGCGCGTCGCGTGATTCGACCTCCTTGACGTTCCCGATGGTCTTGGTCGCGAGCGGGCCGTCGCCCGTGACGACCGCGAAGACCGGCGTCTCCCCCGTGACGAGCGCGAGCGGGCCGTGTTTCAGTTCGCCCGATGCGAACCCCTCGGCGTGCTTGTAGGAGATCTCCTTCAGCTTCAGGGCGCCCTCCAGCGCGACCGGGTAGTGGACGCCCCGGCCGATGAAGAAGTACGAGGGCGCGTCGACGAACTCCTCGGCGACGGCCTCGGCGCTGGACTCGTCGAGAATCGCCTGCACCTCGCCCGGGAGGTCGCGCAGCGCCGAGAGCGACTCGCGCATCGTCCCGGCGCGGCCGCGCTGCTGAGCGACCGAGAGCGCGAGCATGTTGAGCGCGGTCTGCTGGGAGGCGAAGGTCTTGGTGGCGGCGACGCCGATCTCCGGGCCCGAGCGGATGAACAGCGCCTCGTCGCACTCGCGGGCCGCGGTGGAGCCGACCGTGTTCGTGCACGCGAGCGTGCGAGCCCCCCGGGAGCGGGCCTCGCGGAGCGCACTCAGCGTGTCCGCGGTCTCGCCGGACTGCGTGACACCGACGACCAGGGCGTCGTCGACGGGCGGCGTCGAGGTGGCGTACTCGCTGGCGAGGAAGCACTGGGCAGGGACGCCCGCTTCGCGGAACAGCTCGGCGCCGTACAGCGCCGCGTGGTAGGAGGTGCCGCAGGCGACGAACTGCACCCGCTCGGGCTCGATGTCCACGTCGAGCGTGACCCGGCCGCCCATCTCGTCGACGCGGCCCTGGAGACACTGGCGCAGGGCGCGGGGCTGCTCGTAGATCTCCTTCAGCATGAAATGGTCGTAGCCGGACTTGCCGGTGTCCTCGGGGTCCCAGTCGACCGTCTCGACCGTCTTCTCGACCACGCCGCCGTCGCTGTCGGTGATGGTGAAGCCGTCCGTGTCGATGCGGGCGAACTCGCCGTTCTCCAGATAGACGACGCGGTCGGTGAACTCCCGGAAGGCGGGCACGTCGCTGGCGAGGTAGGTCGCGCCGGCTCGCGGCTCGCTGCGCTCACCGCTCGCCGGTTCGGCGTCGCGTGGCGACGCCCCCAGCACGAGCGGGTTGTCCTGTCGGGAGGCGAACAGCGTCTCGACGCCCGCGACCGAGACGACGACCGCGAAGCTCCCCTCCAGACGCGTCATCGCCTCGCGGATGGCCGGTTCCGGGTCCGCGTGGTCGTACTCCGGACCGGCGAGCAGGTCCTCGATGAGGTGTGGGATCACCTCCGTGTCCGTCTCCGAGCGGAACTCGTGGCCCGCCGCCTCCAGCTCGTCGCGAAGCGTCTGGTAGTTCTCGATGATGCCGTTGTGGACGACGGCCACCTCGCCGGAACAGTCCGTGTGCGGGTGTGCGTTCGCGTCCGACGGCGGGCCGTGGGTCGACCAGCGGGTGTGGGCCATCCCGACGGTGCCGCTGGGGGCGGTCCCCGCGGCGTCCGCCTGGTCGAGCGCCTCGCGGAGCCGGTCCAGCTTCCCCTCGCGCTTGACCACCGCGACCGCCTCGTCACCGGGGCCGGTGAGCGCGACGCCCGCGGAGTCGTAGCCGCGGTAGTCGAGTTTCGAGAGCCCGTGGACGAGCGTGTCGAGCGTGTCGTCGCCGCAACCGACGCACGCGATGATACCACACATCAGCGGACCACCTCGCTGTCCTCGTCGACCCGGCCGCGGACGTTGACGCCGGTCCCGAGCGTGGCGTTCGGCCCGACGAGCGCGCCCGGTTCCGCCGTCACGCCGCCGCGAGCGTCGACGCGGTCGGCGAAGACGGCACCGAGTTGCTGGTCGCGGTAGACGCGGTCGTCCAGCGCCACGTCCGCCGGCCCGCCGGGGACGGTCGTGTCCGCCCCGAGGTTCACGTCCTCGCCGGTGACACACTCGACGAGGGTCGAGCCCGGACCGACGCGCGTGTCGGCATCGAGGACCGAGCGCTCGACAGTGGCGTTCGCCCCGACGGTGACGTTGCGGCCGAGCGCGCTGTCCGGTCCGACGACGGCGTTGGGCCCGACCTCGCAGTCGGGGCCGACCACGAGCGGCGCCCGCAGCGTCGCGTCCGGGTGGACGATGGCCGACGGCGCGACGTGGAGGGTGTCCTCGGACTCGGGTTCGGTGACGCGGTCCGTGTGGAGGACGCTTCGCGTGATGAAGAGGAGGTCCCACGGGAACGTGGCATCGGCCCACAGCCCGTCCGTTCGGACGCCCCAGACCGGCTCGTCGGCGTCGATACGACGGGAGATGGCCGCGGTCAGGTCGAGCTCGCCCTCGCGTTTGGGTGTCTCCGCGAGCCCGTCGAAGATGTCGGGCGTGAACGCGTACACGCCGGCGTTGATGAGGCGGTACTCGCCGGCGAGGGGCTTCTCGACGAGTTCGGTCACCCGGTCACCGTCGAGTCGGACGGCACCGAAGGTGTGTGCCTCGGGGTGCTCCATGACGGCCATAGTGGGCTCCCCGCGGTCGCCGAACGCGTCGGCCACGTCGGTCACGATCCCCGGGTCGATGACGCGGTCACCGTTGAGCACGAGCAGCGACTCGTCGACGTACTCGCGGGCCTGCAGGAGGGCGTGACCGCTCCCCAGTTCCTTCTCCTGGACGGCGTACTCGAGAGGCACATCGCGGTACGTCGGCCCGAAGTGCTCTTGTACGCGGTCGCGCTTGTAGCCGACAACCAGGACGATTCGTTCGACCCCGGCGTCGACGAGCGTATCGAGGACGTGTTCGAGGATGGGCCGGTTGCCCGCGGGCAGCATGGGTTTGGGCCGGTTCTTCGTGAGTGGCCGGAGGCGGCGGCCTTCACCCCCCGCGAGAACGACGGCCGTATCGAGGCTCATAGAGTTACCCAGAATCTGAGTAACTGTAAGTGTTCGGGGGGAACCATTGGTCATCGCGCTCATCGGCCGGCGGACGTGAAGAAGAGCCATAGGCAATATATCAAATCTGCTATTATATTTTGCCCAGATATCTGTTATTAGTTCCGGCAAAAAATATGAGAGCCTTATTTTAGTAATACACCGAGATTATTACCAAAAAACTTGATTTACACATCTAATACCGAAATTTTCCACATTTAACCCACCATAATCCTATTAAGACCAAAAAATAACCACTGCACCACACACCGACAAGAACTCGAGTGATGGAACCTAGATATGCTAATTTACGACTCTATAACTCCATATTCCAGCCACTATCGGCTTCTTGCACTCGTGCCGCTGAGCAGACATTTGCCAAAAGTATCAGATTTTGTAATATTATAATACCAGATTTATTATAATTCTCCACGAGAGTGAACGGGGACCCGGCCAACCCATATCAACAGCGTGCGGTCGGCCGACACACGAGGCCCGCGACCAGCGCCAGCTGACTGCGTGAAGACAACTCCGTGAACCGTCCGAAGGAAGCGCCGTCTGCTCCCCCCTGGAGAGCAACGCTAGCTACAGCACCGTTCCTCATGCAATGCCCCTGCAGATAGCCGTGGGCGCATGGTTTTTTAATCACGCAATCCTATCACGCCTCAGGATGCACGCAGACGATTTCGATCTCGAAGAAGACCTCGAATACGGGTCTGCCGACGGCGTCAACTCCTTCCGGAACAACCGGATGCTGATATTCAACGCGAAATCGATGGGGCTCCTGCGTCAGCAGTTGATCGACACACTCGGGGTCGAGGAGGCCCGCAAGACCCTGTTCCGGTCGGGCTACCAGTCGGGGTACGCCGACTACCTCTCCATCGAGAAGAACTACGACTTCGAGTCGCCCGAGGAACTCCTCAAAGCCGGGCCGAGGATACACACCGACAAGGGTATCGTCGGCGTGGAGACCGACGAGATCGAGTACGACAGGGAGAACGGTGAGTTCTACTTCTCGGGGACCTGGCACAACTCCTTCGAGGCCCAGCAGCACATCATCCACAACGGAGAGGCCAACGACCCCGTCTGCTGGAACCTCATCGGCTACGCCTCCTCCTGGTGCAGTGGCTTCGCCCAGACGCCGGTCCTGGCGATGGAACACCAGTGTGCGGGCATGGGCGCGGACGTCTGCAAGTGGGAGGTCAAACCCATCGACGAGTGGGATGAGAAGGCCGAGCCGTACATCCGTGCCATCATGGACTTCTTCAAGGGCGAGAAGTTGATGGAGTACTACAGCTACATCGAGGAACAGGAGGGTCTCGAGGGCAAGATCCAGCTCGCCAAAGAGACGAACCTCCCCGAGACGAAAGCGTCGACCGCCGTCGACTCCAAGGAGAACATCAAGATGTTCCGGCAGGCCATCGAGGACATCCTCGGCGAGCGACCCCCCAAACTGTAACCGACACCACCGGCCCGGGCTCGGCATCGACAGCGAGCCACCCACCGCGGCGCGAACATGCAGCGTTCTGCCCCACTCCCAGGACTCGTTACGCGCAGGGCCGCGGGCCAGTTCGTCGACAGCACCGAGATGTCGCGTGCGGACGGCGGGTACTCACGGGGAGAGCTTTCGTTCGAGCTCCTGCATCGACTGGGCCCGGACTCCCGGGAATACCGGGCAGGCTGGCCTGCTCTCGTCGGCCATCTCCTGGATGATGGCCTGGCGGAGGTTGTGCGTGCACGTCCGCCGGAACTCGTCGAAGTGCGGGCACTTCACACAGCAATCTGACAGGTGGAACTCGTTCTCACGCATGGGAGGCACATGCATAGCACGCCGTAAATAGTTTGTCCTCATTAATCCGATGATCGAGAAAACATATCAGTACAACTGCGACAGCGGGGACCGGCTCGACTCCAGATGTTGGAAGAGCTGGGGAGCTGGTTGGACGTCCAGCGAGTCGAGTGCGGCCATCACCTCGTACACTCCCTGCCGCTCCTCGAGTCGGAGCTCCTCGACGACGGCGGCCACCGCTGGAGGCGGCACGGAGAGGTCGAGGGACTCCGCGACGACGAGGCGCTCGTGGACAGCGTCGTAGAACCGGTACGCCGCGAGTTCGCTCCACAACTGGTCGTAGAGGGCCGCCTCGGTGCTTGCGGGCACCGACCCGGAGTCCGTCTCGGCGAGAGTCGAGAGGGTCTCCGCGGACGGCGCATCCGCTCCGAGCGCCCCCAGGAGCGAGGCGAGTTGCTCACGATGGCAGGTGGATTCCTCGTGTGCCTCGGCGAGCAGGTGTCGTACCAGGTCGGCCCCGGGGCGGTCCCGGGCCAGGGCGTGTCTGTGCCGGTCGCTGCGCTCCTCCACGATCGCTTCCAGCACGAAACCGACCTGAATGAGGCGCGCGAGTCGCTCGTCGGTCACGCTCGTTCGGGCGGTCATCTCGTGGAGTTCACTACGGGCATGCGTCTGAAGGGATGCGGGAGGTCTGGCTGGATACTCGCGCTACTCCGTCTCGACGGTTCCGAGATTCGAGACACGGATCGAGTGGGGTGTCCCCTCGAGGTCCTCGAACACCTCCCGGTGTGGGTCCGTCGGGTCGGTCCCGTCGTAGTTCGGACAGCGAACGGTCGGCTCACCGTACAGCGGTGGCGTTCCGTCGAGCACGTCTTCTTCAGTGAATCGGTGACCGCAGCCGGGGCAGGTCCCAAGCGATTCGGTCTCTTGGCTATTGGGAGCCATTGACACAGCGTACAGTTCCTGACCAATTAAGTATATCGGAAAAGGCGACCGGCGATGCAGCGATACGAGCTAATACGAGGGGCGGTTCTGGACCGTATCAGTCGTCATCGGCTGCGGTGGGCGAGTCGGCCGACGGCGGGCTCCAGCCGGCCCAGTCGTCGCCCCACTCAGGAGCACGGAAGTCGATGCCGCGCTCGAAGAGGTTGTCCTGGGTCATCCCCATATGATTCAGCGCACCCTCCAGGTTCGGGGGCTGGATGTCGCCAGCGAGGAACCGCCGGAGGATGGACTGGTGGTCCTTGTACCGCTCGGGCTCGTTCTCGAAGATCCACTGGCACGGCTCCGAACAGAAGTAGTACTGCTCACCCTCGTGTTCGTGGGCGCGTGGCCGGTTGACCTCCCTGTCCGGGTCGCCGTGGATGGCCGGCAGCTGGCAGAGGTCACAGAGCAGGATGAGGTCGTCCGCGACCGTCTTGTCTTCGTTGCCCTCCCGCATCATCTCGGCGTGGCGGTCCCACTTGTAGCCCCAGCGGTCCTCCCAGCCGGGGTACTTCTCCTCGAGCCACTCGCGGTCCTCCTCGGTCACGCCGGGCGGCGCGATGGGGAGGGTCGGTCGCCAGTGGTAGTGGCCACCCGCCATGTAGTGGCTCGTGTCGCCCTTGCGGACGAGCTCGATGAACTGGTCCCAGTACCACGGCTTCTCGAGTTCGGTGTTCTCGATGCTGTCGAGGAACTGGTCGACGATCCACTCCTCCATGAACTCGCCCCAGGACATCTCGCGGTCCTCGACGGGCGTGTAGTAGTCCATGCTCGGACCGGTGAGAGCCGCGAACAGCTTGTAGCAGCGCCAGAAGGACTTGTCGACCAGGTACTGCGCCCGGTCGAGGTCGTCGTACTCGTTGAGAATCTCGATGATGGCGTTGCCCTGCTGTGCGTGGCGTGCCTCGTCGGTCTGGATCGACGAGATGGCCTCGGAGAACTCGATGTCACCGACGTCGGCGGCGTCCGACGCCAGTGCGAGGAACTGCATGTTGGTGAACCCAGTTTCGAAGGCGAACGTGATCTGTAGCGCCGAGTCGACGGCGTTCGAGGCCTTGAAGTCGTCGAACAGGTGCCGGGCGGCGACGGAGGCCCAGTCCTCGGTGTGGTACAGCTTCTTCGCCCAGTCGTACTGTGCGTCCTCCTTGACGAAGCTGTGCGGGATGCGCAACTGGAGCTCCGTGTGGCGGAGTTCGTCCATGGCACCGAACTGGGCCATGTGGCGCCACGAGCTGTCCGGTGCGAACCGGGCGTACTGCGACTCGGCCGTCACGGCTGCGCGCTCCAGCAGCGGGACGGCGGCGAAGTGGAACTTCAGAACGTCCTCCCAGCCCATCCCGATCGAGTGGGGGAGGTCCGACTGGTCCATCGCGGAACTGACGGAGTAGACGCTCCCGTCCTTCTCGTGCTGGGTCTCGAAGTACTCACGGGCAGTCTGCTTGTAGGTCTCCTCCCACGCCTCCCAGCCGCCCTCGGGCACGTCGTACGCGTCCTGCCCAGACATCTCCGGCGGGAACAGCTCCTCCTCGTCGACGTAGTCCGGATCCCAGTTCGTATTCGTGGCAGTATGGTACCAATCCTCACGTCTCACGTTTGGTAACATGGACACCAGAAGGCTGTGTCCGGACTACAATAAATGTACCGGGGATGAACGGGTTCCTGGTGTACTGAGGCACCGCTACTCGGGTGAATCGACCGCGTCCAGGGTGGCTGTCGTGACCACCAATGCGACGGTGGCCCTCGACGCGGGCCGACAGCAACTGTTGCGGTCACCGAAGGAGTGTCGAACCGGCTCGGAGGGAAGCAGTCATCAGTCGAGGGTCACGAGGGAACCGAGACCGGGAGGTCG
>Ga0207757_100357_pt1 | contig 32440 bp, 34 predicted proteins | sample A23P3SouthBayCA_2_FD_187752 | JGI IMG/M metagenome (GOLD analysis project Ga0207757, IMG submission 187752) | Aerobic enrichment media microbial communities from Eden Landing Ponds, California, USA - A23 P3 (2) (SPAdes) | ecosystem: Environmental > Aquatic > Marine > Unclassified | place...
TCATCCAACCATGCAACTGAAAGAACTACTGACGGACGACCGCGCAGTCAGCCCGGTCATCGGCGTCATCCTGATGGTGGCTATCACCGTCATCCTCGCGGCCGTGATCGGCACCTTCGTGCTCGGCCTGGGCGACCAGGTCAGCGAAAGTGCACCGCAAGCTAGCTTCAGCTTTGACTTCGAAGCGGACGGCGACTTTGACGGAGGCACCGGAGCAACCGCTGACTACGTGAACGTCACCCACGAAGGCGGCGAGACGCTCGAGGCCAGCAACATCGAGGTCGAGGGCGACGACAGCGGACTGACCGACTCGAGCGCGTTCTCCGGAACCATCTCCGCTGGCACCACCGGGGTGTACACCGGTGTCAACAGCGGCGAGACGGTCCGCGTCGTCTGGACCAATCCGGCCGGCGGCAGCACCAACACCATCGCCCGCGCGACCGCACCGCAGTAACGCGTACGCGTCGGCCACGATTTTTTCGCGAGTCGAACCGTCAGCCTCAGTAGCGACGCGTCCGTACGGCCGCCCATGGATGCCGACGCGTTTCTGAGCCGAGACACGATGCTGATCATCCTCCTCCTGGTCCTCGGCATCGGTGGCTCGGGGCTGGCCCGCGGTCTCCTCGCCGAACAGGGGTACGACGTCCTCGGATCGGCCGTGTTCGTGGTGGGCTACGGGACGATGGTGTTCCTGCTGTGGTGGGGGTGGATTCGACCGCTCGACATCACGGGACCGAGCGGTCGGTGAGGTCGCCGTCGGTAAACGGAACTTTAATGCCCGATTCCGGGCGAGTTGTGGGTACGAATGCTCCCCCTACAGGTCATCGACAGTTTCCTGCTCAACTACAACGTGGGGCAGGCGCTGTTGCTAGTCTTCGTCCTCGCGACGGTCGGGGCGCTCCCGCTGAAATCGAGGCGAATCCTCGCCGCCAACGTGACGGTGTTCGGTCTCGTGTTCGTCATGACGCCGCAGTCGCTCGCGCCGCTCCACTACCTGTTTCTCGGTATCGTCCTGCTAGTCGTCGGGCCGGTGCTGTGGGTGACGGCCGAGCGGTGACCGTCCGGAACCCGATCACCTCCGCCTGATCGGGAGAGCGCGACGTTTAAGCGCGCGAGGCTGTAAGCGACGCCATGACGAAACCGGGCGTCCCCGGGGACGGACCGCGGACGATTGACCTCCCCTGCGGGGAGACCGTCCGCGCAACCGACCTCGATCTGGGGATGCGGGAGTTCGACTGTGCCTGCGGCGACGTCCACGCCGTGGTGATGGACGTCCATCCACCCGAACGATTCCTGCCCGAGTTCCTGGTCGATCTCCTGCGCGAGACGGTCGAGACGAGCAGCGAGGAGATGCCGGAGTTCGACACTCCCCACCTGCTGGGCGTCGTTCTAGAGGAGTTCCCCGACCGGGTGGCCGTGGCGGATCTGAGCGAAGACGGCGACGTGGGCTACGCCCTCCTCTGGGTGACCGACTTCGACTCCCGGCGCCTCCACGAAATCGTCGTCGAACTCGTGATCGAGCTGATGGAACACGCCGTCAGCCACGCCGACGACGACGCCGCGATCCAGGAGTTCGAACGGCGGATGGTCGAGTTCGACGTGTCGGCGTTCGTCGACCAGTACCGCGCCGAACGCGACCTCGACGCCGACGACGTGTACAGTAGCGCTTGACAGCGTCGGACGGACGATCCGTCTGACAGTCGTCGGACGGTCGTCTCACTGAACACTAAGTCGTTCCCGGCCGTTGTATGACGTATGCGCCCCCAGTCGAGGCAGTACGAACAGCTCCGGGGCGTCCTCTCCGAGGCCGAAGAGCCACTGACCGCACGCGAGATTCTGACGCACCTGGACGGACACGAAGAGTTCGAGAGCGCTCACCGTGTCGCGACGATTCTCGGACGGTGGGCCGAAGAGGGCGACGTAGAGGTCCTCCACGACAGCCCCTACCGCTATCGACTGAACAACTGACGCCACGTAGCGACGACACCGACGACGAGTGCCCCTTGTTACTCCCTGTCGTTTCGAAATCCGTAATCTCGCTTCGTTTCTCGTACTGTTTCGTGGGGCTTATTACGATGTGCGAACTCCGATTCGACGATGACCGACGAGGCCACCGTGGCGGCCACAGACGCCGCCACCGACTCCGAGGACCGCACGATACTGTTGATCGGAAGCGGCCCGATTCAGATCGGCCAGGCTGCCGAGTTCGACTACTCCGGCGCGCAGGCCTGCCGAGCCCTGCAGGAGGAGGGCGCTCGGGTCGTCCTCGTCAACTCGAATCCCGCGACGATCATGACCGATCCCGACATGGCCGACCGGGTGTACATCGAACCCATCACGACCGAGGCCATCGCGGAGATCATCCGGAAGGAACAGCCGGACGGCGTGATCGCCGGACTCGGCGGCCAGACCGGGCTGAACGTCACCGCCGAACTCGCCGAAGAGGGCGTCCTGGAGGAACACGACGTCGAGATCATGGGGACGCCGCTCGACACCATCTACGCGACGGAGGACCGCGACCTCTTCCGCCAGCGGATGGAGAAGATCGGCCAGCCGGTCCCCGGCTCGACCACCATCTCGCTCGACGAGGGCGAGACCGTGAGCGACCTCGACGCCGCGTCGCTCCGCGAACGCGTCGAGACGGCGGTGGAGGAAGTGGGGGGACTCCCCGTCATCGCCCGGACGACCTACACGCTCGGCGGGTCGGGATCGGGCGTCGTCGACGAGATGGACGAACTCGTCGAGCGCGTCCGGAAGGGACTCCGCCTCTCCCGGAACAGCGAGGTGCTCATCACCGAATCCATCGCCGGCTGGGTCGAACTGGAGTACGAGGTGATGCGCGACGCCGACGACTCGACTATCATCATCTGCAACATGGAGAACCTCGACCCGATGGGCATCCACACGGGCGAGTCGATGGTCGTCACGCCGTCGCAGGTGATCCCCGACGACGGCCACCAGGAGATGCGCGACGCCGCGCTCGAAGTCATCCGGGAACTCGGCATCCAGGGTGGCTGTAACATCCAGTTCGCGTGGCGCGACGACGGCACCCCCGGCGGCGAATACAGGGTGGTGGAGGTGAACCCGCGCGTCTCGCGTTCCTCCGCCCTCGCCTCGAAGGCGACGGGCTACCCCATCGCGCGCGTCACCGCGAAGGTCGCGCTGGGCAAGCGCCTCCACGAGATCGAAAACGAGATCACGGGGGAGACGACGGCGGCGTTCGAGCCGGCCATCGACTACGTGGTGACGAAGATTCCCCGGTGGCCGAAAGACAAGTTCGGCGACGTGGACTTCACGCTCGGCACCGCGATGAAATCGACCGGCGAGGCCATGTCCATCGGGCGCACCTTCGAGGAGTCGCTGCTGAAGGCGCTCCGGTCGACGGAGTACGACCCCGCAGTGGACTGGGCCGACGTGGACGACGAGACCCTGGAGGCGGAGTATCTGGCGACGCCGACACCCGACCGTCCGTACGCCATCTTCGAGGCGTTCGACCGCGGCTACACCGTCGAGGACGTGGTCGATCTGACCGGCATCAAGGAGTGGTACGTCGCGCGATTCGAACGCGTCTCCGACGCAGTCACGGCGGCCGCCGACGGCGACTTCACCGAGGCGGCGGTCAAGGGCGTCACCAACGCGGAGATCGCGTCGACCGCCGGCGCCGACGTGGGCACCGTCGAGACGTCGGTCCCCGGTCGCACCTACAAACAGGTCGACACCTGTGCCGGCGAGTTCGCCGCCCAGACGCCGTACTACTACTCCTCGCGGAAACCGGAGTACGTCACCGGGCCGTTCGAGGGGGCGTCCGCGGCCGGCGAACTCCGCGTCGACCGCGACGTGGAGAGCGTCGTCGTCGTCGGCGGCGGTCCCATCCGCATCGGCCAGGGCGTCGAGTTCGACTACTGCTCGGTCCACGCCATCCAGGCGCTCCGCGAGGAGGGGATCGACGCCCACGTCGTCAACAACAACCCCGAGACGGTGTCGACGGACTACGACACCTCCGACGGGCTCTTCTTCGAACCCATCACCGCCGAGGAGGTGGCGGACGTGATCGAAGCCGCCGACGCCGACGGCGTGATGGTGCAGTTCGGCGGACAGACCTCGGTCAATATCGGTCACCCGCTCGAAGCGGAACTGGAGCGTCGCGGTCTCGACTGTGAGATCCTCGGCACGAGCGTCGACGCCATGGACCTCGCGGAGGACCGCGACCGGTTCAACCGCCTGATGGACAAGCGCGGTATCGCCCAGCCCGAAGGCGGGTCGGCGACCAGCGAGAGCGAGGCGCTCGAACTCGCGAGGACGATTGGCTACCCCGTGCTCGTCCGCCCCTCCTACGTCCTCGGGGGGCGCGCGATGGACGTGGTCTACGACGACGAGGAGTTGAAAGAGTACATCGAGGAAGCGGTCCGGGTGTCGCCGGACAAGCCCATCCTCGTCGACGAGTTCCTCGACGACGCGGTGGAACTCGACGTCGACGCCGTCGCCGACGGCGACGACGTCGTCATCGGCGGCGTGATGGAACACGTCGAGAGCGCCGGGGTGCATTCGGGCGACTCGGCGTGTATGATCCCGCCGCAGGCCGACGAGGTCGTCGACGTGATGGACCGCGTGCGCGAGGTGACGGTCGAGATCGCTCGCGAACTCGACACCGTCGGCCTCCTGAACGTCCAACTCGCCGTGAAAGACGACACGGTGTACGTCCTGGAAGCGAACCCGCGCTCGTCTCGGACGGTGCCGTTCGTCTCGAAGGCGACGGGCGTCCCCATCGCCAAGCTCGCGGCGAAGGTGATGGCGGGCTACCCGCTGTCCGACCTCGACGCCCAAGAGCAGATCCCGGAGAAGGTGAGCGTCAAGGAGGTCGTCCTGCCCTTCGACCGCCTCCCCGGCAGCGACCCGCGTCTCGGTCCCGAGATGAAGTCGACGGGCGAGGTGATGGGAACGGCCGACCACTTCGGCAAGGCCTACGAGAAGGCGCAGTCGGCGACCGGGAAGGCCATCCCGTCCGAGGGGACGGCCGTCGTCGACCTCTCGGCCGCGGAGTTCCCCGACCCGGACAGCGACGAGGGACAGGAGCTGATCGGCGCGTTCGCGGAGTTCTACGACGTGCAGCAGTTCGACGACCTATCCGAAGCGATCCGCCGCGGCGAGGTCGACGTCATCGTCTCGCGGAACCGCGAGGCGCTCGAAGTCGCCGTCGAGGAGGACGTGACGTACTTCTCGACGCACGCCTCCGCGGAGGCGGTGCTCGAAGGCCTGCGTCACCACGACGACCCCATCGACGTGCAGGCCACCTCGGACCGGCCCAAGGTGCAGAAGCAGTGGGGCGAGTAGGCTAGTCCAGTTTTCCGAGCGCTTCGAAGAAATCGGACGTCGGGCCGGCGACACGCATCGGGGAGTCGGCCCGGCCGATCCGCACTTCGGTCGGCGTGTCGAGTTCCCGGAGGACGCGCCCGTCGCCGACGACGACCGCCCGATCCACCCCGGATACGTCGACCGTGATCTCGCTGTCCGGGCCGACGACGAGCGGTGGCATCCCGCCGCTGGCGCACATCTCGTTGACGACGAGACCGTCGACGCCGGGGTGGACGAGCGGTCCGGACTCGCTGAGGTTGTACGCCGTGCTTCCAGTGGGAGTGGCGACGAGGACGCCGTCGGCGCGGCTCGCCGAGTAGGGCGACCCGTCGACGCGAACGTCGAGGTCGACGCCGCCGCTCGGCCCGCGGATCGCGCCCTGCACGACCACCTCGTTCGTGGTCGGGGGCGCGGTCCAGTCGTCGCCCGAGGCGGCCAGGCGTGGCGTCTCGCGGACGGACACCTCCCCCGCACGGAAGGCTGCCACCTCGTCGAGGACGGTCTCGACGGCCTCGTCCGGACCGACGGCGTTGAGAAAGCCCACTTCGCCGAGGTTGACGCCGAGGATCGGCGCGCCGTCGGCCCCGCGGGCGGCGTAGAGGAAGGTGCCGTCGCCGCCGATGCTGACCACGAGGTCGCAGGCGTCGAACGCCTCGATGGGGGCGCCGTCGACGTCGAGCGCCTCGGCAGTCGTGGCGTCGACGGCGACGGCGACGCCCTCGTCCCGGAGTCGCCGTCGCAGCGTCGCCGCGAGAAACACCGCCCGACTGTTGTCCTTCTGTGCGACGAGACCGACGTGCATACCCCGCCCTTGCCCCGTGAGAAAAAAAGCCCACCGAACGGACAACATTCATGATACCAGCGTGCGCAGGACGACCGATGGCAGGTTCCGCGGGGACGGCCGTCGGTCGCGGGCGACCGAACCACGGTGACCGACGATGAGCGAGGACGACGACGACTGGTTCGAGCGGGCGCTCCGGGAGTCCGAATCGGACGCCGAGACCGACGCAGACGCGGAGACGGACGCCGAGGAGGAGACCGAATCGGACCGAACGTCGACGGCCGAAGGCGAAGCGGGCGAAGCGGCGCGGCCGGACGCCGAGTCGGCAGACTCGCCGTTCGGCGAGGACTTCGCCAGCGCGTTCGAGGACGCCCCCGATCCCGGCACGGAGCCGGACGCAGGGAACGAGTCGCCGTTCGACGAGGATTTCGCCACCGCGCTCGAGAACGCTCCCGACCTCGGGGCGGAAGGTGGCCGCGGTGGCGCTGCGGGTGACGACCAGCCGGCGAGCGAGCCGTTCGCGGACGACGACGAGGCGTTCGACTCCGAGATCGACCGGATCGACATCGGGATCGAGGGACTCGACAACATGATCCTCGGCGGGGTGCCCGAGCGCTCGCTGATCGCGATCATCGGCTCCGCGGGGACCGGGAAGACAACCTTCGGTCTCCAGTTCCTCCATCGGGCGCTGTCGAACGGCGACCGTGGCGTCTACCTGACGCTCGAGGAGAGCACGGAACGGATCTACGCCACCGCGGAGGAGAAAGGCTGGTCGTTCGAGCAGTACGCCGACGAGGGACAACTCGCGGTCGTCCACCTCGACCCCGTCGAGATGGCGAACAGCCTGGCGAGCATCCGCAACGAACTGCCGGAGCTGATCAAGGAGTTCGGTGCCGACCGGCTCGTCCTCGACTCGGTGTCACTGCTCGAGATGATGTACGACCGGCCCTCGGAGCGACGAAGCGAAGTGTACCAGTTCTCGAAGTCGCTCAAGGAGGCCGGCGTGACGACGCTCGTGACGAGCGAGGCCAGCGGCGACAACCCCTACGCGTCGCGCTACGGCATCATCGAGTATCTCGCCGACGCGGTGTTCGTCCTGCAGTACGTCCGGGCGTCGGACTTCCAGGAGACGCGGCTGGCGGTCGAGATCCAGAAGATCCGGGACGCGAACCACTCTCGGGAGACGAAACCCTACGAGATCACCGACGACGGGATTAGCGTCTACCGACAGGCCAACATCTTCTAATCGCCCACCCCCTCGGCCGGCGACGCTAGTCGTCGGCGGCGGGTGCCGACTCGCGAGCGACCGGGTCGAACTCGTCGAGGTGGACGAACTCGTCGGCCGGTCGGCGGAACTTTCGGGGGCGCTCGATGTCGGCCGCCTCGTCTTCCGGGTAGCCGAGCGTGACGATCATGACCGCCTCGTAGTCGGTCGGGACGTCGAACTCCTCGTGGAGGGCGTCGGCGTCGAACCCGCCCATCGGACAGGACGCGATGCCGCGCCCCCACGCGGCGTGCATGAGCGTCATCGCCGCGAGCGTACAGCTCTGTGTCGTCCAGACGCGGCGCGTCTCGGCGTCGGCGTCCGCGAGCCCGTCGACGGTGTCGAGGCGCGCCTCCGCGACCGCTTCGTCGGCGAGGTAGCCTTTCTCCAGCAGGTCGGCGGTGACGCGTTCGGCGTGGTCGCTCGGATCGAGCGTCCCGAGGACGACCACCGCGGCCGCGGCGTCGGTGACGTGTTCCTGTCCGTAGGCGACCGACTGGAGTCGGTCGAGGTCGTCGCCGCGGACGACGAGGAACTCCCACGGCTGGAGGTTGAAAGAGGAGGGCGCGTGGCGGACGTCCTCGAAGAGGTCGTACAGCGTTTCGTCGTCGATGTCGGCGTCCGCGTACTGGTGGACGGATCGCCGCGTGCGGATGACGTCGTCGAACTCCATCGGCGGAAGGAGGGTCTGGATCGACAAGAACGGGGGGATGCCGGCCGTACTCGCCGGCTGTCCGGCGATTTCGTGTGTCGCGTTACCGTACGACGGTTACGGGCACCGGTGCCCGGCGGACGACCGTCTCGGCGACGCTCCCGAGCAGGATGCGCGAGACGCCTTCGCGGCCGTGGCTCCCGAGGACGACGTGGTCGAACTCCTCGGAGTCGGCGACGTCGACGACGACGCGCGCGGGACCCCCGACCTCGATCCGAGTGTCGAACGACCGGTCGACGAGGTCACGCGCCTCGCCGAAGTGATCCCGTGCGGTCTCGCGGGTGTGTTCGTACCACGTTTCGGAACTGCCGGGGAGCGCGCGCTTGCCCAAGCCGGCGGTGACCGGGTCGATGACGTACAGCAGGGTGACGGCCGCGTCCGGCCACTCCGAGGCGACGAAGGTCAGTGCCGCCTCCGACTGGGGCGTGCCGTCGTACGGAACGAGGACGTGATCTGGCATACGATCCCGTACGCGAACCGGGTACAAAAATCGGTCCGGTGAGCCGGAACTGGATCGGGGTGACCGTTAGGGGGGTCGAGCGCGTAGCCCCACCGATGCCCGAACGAACCACGCTCGCCGATCTCGACGACACGCCCCACGCCGAGGTGTTCGAGACGCGACGACCGCGGACGGTGCGACTGGAACTCGACGCCGGCGAACGCGTGCCACGCCACACCCACGAGGGAACGAACGTCGTCCTCCATCTGGTCTCCGGTCGACTCGAACTGACGCTCGACGACGAGACGCACGTCCTCGACGCCGGGGAACTGATCCGGTTCGATGGGGACCGCGAGGTGTCGCCGTACGCGGTCGAACCGTGTACGGCGGTCGTCGTCTTCTCGACGTGATCGGCGGTCCCGCCGGGGCGAACGGGACCTACCGCCGGCGGGACCGCCACCGATTTATCCGGCCGCTCCCTCTCGCCGAGCATGCTATCCGGATCGGACGCCGCCTCCGTCGGCCGCCTCCGAACCCTTCTCGACGGGCGTGGTCTCCCCGGCGCCGACCCGCTCCCCCGGTGGCTCGCACCCCTCCCCCGGTCCGTCGAGAACCTCGGTCTCTCGCTCGCGTGGGTCATCGTCGCGATCAACCTCGTCGGCACCGCCTTCGGCTTCTGGTACTACCGCTTCCAGTTCGCGGCCGAACCGCTCGTCATCTGGCCGCTCGTCCCCGACAGCCCCGTCGCGACGCTGTTCATCGCGCTGTCGCTCGCCCTCTGGAGACTCGGTCGCTCCAGCGAGGTCGTGAACGCGCTCGCCTTCGTCGGCTGCTGGAAACTCGGTCTCTGGACGCCCTTCGTCCTCATCGCCTTCGCCGATGGCTTCCTCGCGACCACCCCCCTGCCGATGTACGCCTTCCTCCTCGGGAGCCACCTCATGATGGTCGTCGAGGCCTTTCTGATCCACCGTTACAGCGACTTTCCCGTCGGCGCCGTCGCCGTCGCCGTCGCCTGGTACGGCCTGAACGACCTGGTGGACTACTTCCTGCCCCTCGTCGGCACGCCCCACCACACCCTGATCCCGGGCCAGCGAATCGTCGACGGGACGATCACGCACGTCTCGCCCGCGCACGAACTCGCCGCCGCGGGCGCGGTCGTCCTGACGCTCTCGGCGGCGTTCCTGACGCTCGCGACGCGAGTGAAGAAGGTGGAGGCGCGCCACCGCGGATAGCCGCCCGTCTCTGTTGTGCGTCACTGTCTGCTCGTCGGACTGCGGGCGATCAGGTGTGCGACGACGTACGAAGGCTACTATCGATCCTCCGATCACTCGATCTTTTATCCATCGAGTGCCACTGTCTGACGTGACCCTCTACGACCGCCTCGCGGACCTCCCGCTCCGGATCGACCGCGAGACCCGCACGCGCCACGAGCGTGACACCTCCAGCGGCTTCACGCGCGCCACGACCGTCTTCGAACTCCACGGCGACGGCGTCGTCGGCCGCGGCGAGGACGTCACCTACGACCGCGAGGACCACGACGCCCTCGCGGACGTCGACGGCGTCGTCCCCACCGGCGAGTACACCTTCGACGAGTTCTCGACGTCCCTCGACGGCGTGGACCTCTTTCCCACGAAGGAGCCGGAACGCCCCCCGTCGCGCCACTACCGCCGGTGGGGGATCGAAAGTGCGGCGCTCGACCTCGCGCTCCGGCAGGCCGACACCGACCTCGCGTCGGCGCTCGGGCGCGACCGATCCCCCGTCGAGTTCGTCGTCAGCACTCGCCTCGGCGACCCGCCGACGACCGACCGGGTCGAGACGATCCTCGATGCCCACCCCGATCTGGGGCTGAAACTCGACCCGACGAGCGACTGGACGGACGCCCTCGTCGCCGACCTCGCGGAGACGGGGAGCGTCCGCCTCCTCGACCTGAAGGGGCACTACGTCGGGACGACCGTCGATCAGCCGCCCGACCGAGCGCTCTACGAGCGCGTGATCGACGGCTTCCCAGACGCCGTGATCGAGGACCCGGCGATCACCGACGGGACGCGTGACCTCGTGGCGGCGATCCGGGACCGTCTCTCGTGGGACGCCCCGATCACGGGCGTCGAGAGCGTTCGCGACCTCCCGTTCGAACCCCGGTGGCTCAACGTCAAGCCCTCGCGATTCGGGACCGTGGACGCCTTGCTCGAAACTATCGAGTACGCCCGCGAACACGACGTGACGATGTACGGCGGCGGGCAGTTCGAACTCGGCGTGGGGCGGGCGCACGTCCAGAGCCTCGCCGCGACGTTCTACCCCGACGCGCCGAACGACGTGGCGCCCGGGGGCTACAACCTGCCCGATCTCCCCCCGGACCTGCCGGGAAGTCCGCTGGTCCCCGACGACGACCCGCGGGGACTCGACTTCTATAGTAGCCTTTGTAAGTCATCGCACATCTGATCGCGCGCAGTCTGGCGATCAGGTGTGCAAACAGTTCCAAACGCTCCTATAGGACGTCTCGTCACTCTCGCCGGACGACTAGTGTCACGACGCGGCCGCTACTCCACGACCGGGACGTCCTCCCGGTCGGCGTGAGCGCGCACCCAGAGTTCGCCGATCCGCGAGAGCCGCGTCCGGTAGGACTTGCCGTGCTCTTCCTGTTCGATGTACCCCTTCCCGCCGGGACCGAGTCGGTCGACGTTGTAGATGACTTTCGACCGGAAGCTGTCGGTGTACTCCTCGCCGAGTTCGGCCGCGAGCGCCTCCGCGAGTTCGGAGACGGACTCGAACTCGCCGTGTTCGCCGAGTTCGAACAGGATCACCTCCTCGAACGGTTTGACGTTCGAGAAGGAGGCGACCGGGAGTTCGACGATGTGGTTGTCGCCGATGCGCTTGGCGCCGATTGTGGTGCCGCGTTCGTCGAATTCGCCCACCAGTTCGGTCGTGCCGTCGAGGCGCTCGCGGATGCGTTCCGCCTCGACGTCCCCGTCCAGGAGGTCGGTCAGGAGTTCGCGGTTCGCTCGCAGCTCCTCCGCGAGTTCGGTCTCCAGATACTTCTCGGGGGCCGTGTAGTAGGTGTGGATGCGGTCCCGGTCGGCCTGCCGTTCGAGCGTGATGGAGTGGGCGGCGGTGGCGAAGGCGAAACTCACCGGACGGGGCATCGAACTCACGTTGACCCACACCTCGCCGTCCGGTTCCCCCTCGTCCAACTGGTCGTTGATGAGGTCGTACGCGTGTTCGAAGGCGGCGTCGTAGTCGTAGACGTCCTCGATGACGACCCGGCGCGTCTCCGCGCCCAGCAGGTTTTGGAAATCCTGTTCGAGTTTGGCCGAGAGGTTCCGCGAGTACTCCACGTTGGCCTCGCTCCCGACAGCCCCCTCCAGCAGGATCACCCGGTCCACGTCGAACTGGTCGCGGATCAGCGGCGCGATCAGCCGGTCGTAGTCGAAGCCGACCGGGACGATGTGGGTCTGCATGCGTGGAACGTAGCGGTGCCATTTATAAAAAGCACCAGTCTCCGTCCGCCTCGACCCGGCCGACTCGGTGGCTACTCCACGAGCGTGACGCCGGTGATCTCGAACCGTGCCCCGCCGTCCTCGCCATCCGTGAGCCGAACCGCCCAGCCGTGAGCGTCGGCGACTTGCTCGACGATGGCGAGCCCGAACCCGGTCCCGTTCTCGCCGGTCGAGTAGCCGGCCTCGAACACCTTGTCGCGCTCGTCAGCCGGGATGCCGGGACCGTCGTCCTCGACGTAGAATCCGTCGGCCAGCTCGCCGACGGTGACCTCCTCGCCCCCATGCTCGACGGCGTTGCGGAACAAGTTTTCGAGGAGTTGCTGCACGCGGCTCTGGTCGGCCTCGATCCGTCGGTCGACGTTGGTTCGGATGCTCACCTCGGTCGTCTCGACGTTCTGCCAGCAGTCCCCGACGAGATCGGCGAGATCGACCGCTTCCGTGTCGCCCAGTTGACCGCCTTCGCGCGCCAGTGTCAGCAGGTCGTCGATCAGGGCGTTCATCCGTTCGTGGGCACGCACCACGTGTTCGAGGTGCTCGCTGTCGCACTCCGTCTCGACCAGTTCGAGCCGGCCCTGCGCGACGTTCAGCGGGTTCCGGAGATCGTGGCTGACGATGGACGCGAACTGTTCCAGCCGTTTCTCTCGCTCCTTGCGGTCCGATATGTCCCGTGCGATGCTCAGAATCGCCGTCTCTCCCCGGTAGGTGATCAAGCTTGAACTGATCTCGACGGGGATGTGCTCGCCGTCGCTGGTCTCGTGGACGGTCTCGAAGACCTGTATCTCGTCTTCCGGCATGTGCGTGATGAGCTCCGTGATCTCGCCGTCTTCGAGACCGGCGTCGAACTCGTGGGGCGTCATAGCGAGCAGTTCGTCTCTCGAGTAGCCCATGACCTCCACGGCGGCATCGTTGACGGCTTTGATCTGTTCGTCGGGGGAGATAACCCACGCCGTATCGTTCATCCCGTTGATCAGATCCTGGTACTCTTCGCGCGTTTGCCGCGCGTCGCGCTCGCGCATCTTCCGTTCGGTAACGTCTCGGGCGGAGATGATCAGCGAGACGACGTGTCCCGCGTCGTCGGTAACGGGACGAATCAGTCCGGCCACGGAGTAGGGATCGCCGTCAGGAGTCGTGAGATCCGCCTCGTAGTCGACGTACTCGCCCTCGGCGGCCCGTTCGACGTTCTCTCGGATGAGCGACCGGTTCTCCTCGTCCCACCACGGCGTCTCCCAGATCGGTTCGCCGGTGACCGCCGCCCTGGTGGCATCGACGTACTCCATGGATTTCCGGTTGGTCTCCAGAAGCGTCCCGTCAGTGTCGAGGACGCCGGTGAGGACGTTCGGGTCCTCGAAGATGGCCCGGTATCGGCGCCTGATCCGTTCGAGGTCCCGCTCGTACTCCTTGCGCTCCGTGATGTCACGACCGATACCGACCACCCCGATCACTTCGCCATCGGGATCGGTCAGTTGCCGACCGGCGAACTCGAACGGGATGCGGTCGCCCCCGGCGGTGAGCAAGTCCGCTTCGAGGACCGTTCGTCCGGTAGTCAGGATCTCCTCGATCCCCGAGGCGATCCGTTCGCGCTCGTCTTCCGGGAAGAACTCGGCGGCCGCCATGTCGGCGATCTCCTCGTCCGTGTACCCCGTGACCTCGGAGAGACGGTCGTTCCATCGACGCATCGTCCCGTCGGGATCGACGACGTAGAAGACGTCGTCGAGCGCGTCCAGCGCCTGCTCGATGATGGCGCGTTCCGTCTGCAGTTCCCGTTTCTGCTCTTCACGGTCGGTGACGTCACGGACGGTACAAACGAGTTCGCCGCGGTCGGTGGTCGCGAGGACGTGATCCTCGACGAAGGTACTGCCGTCGGCCCGGAGACCGATCGTCGTTCCGTGCCAGTGGCCGACCTCCTCGACTGCCGGGAGGATCTCGTTGCGGATCTCCGGAACGTCCGCCTCCCGGTAGAGCAGTTCCCAGTGTTCGCCGATCATTTCCTCCGGATCGTAACCGTAGAGATCCGCGTATGCCGTGTTCACGTAGACGAAGTGGTGGTCTTCGTCGAGGATGCTGATACCCTCCTGGGCGGTCTCGATGGCGTCGAGCTGGCGTTCGCGCTCGCGCTGCGACCGGGTCCGCTCGACGGCGTTCTGAATACGGTTAGCCAACACCGCGTACTGGTCGGTCCCGGTCTCCTTCTGGAGGTAGTCCGTGATGCCCGCGGATATCGCCTCGCTCGCGACCCCTTCCGATCCCTTGCCCGTATAGAGGATGAACGGAAGGTCCGGATACTCCTCGCGGACGGTTTCGAGGAACTCGATGCCGTCCCCATCCGGCATATCGTAGTCGGAGACGATACAGTCGACCTCGTTCTCGGAGAGGTGGGCGAGGCCCTCGCTCGCGCTGGGTGCCGTCTCGATGTCGAAGCGGTCGTCTTCTCGTTCGAGGAACGTCGAGACCATGTCCGCGAAATCCGGTTCGTCGTCGACGTGGAGGACGGATATCGTATCGGAGATTGCGGACATGGTTCCCTCAACCGTCTCGTCACACTTGAATCACCGTCTTACCCGTAGCGGGGCGAGAGACCCCTACTCGCTGCCAGCCAGTCGGTCGAACACCCGTTCACCGGCGGAAAAGAGGAGGAGAAACGACACCACGAAGACGGTCCACTCGCGCACGTCGAACCGCCCCGTGAACGCGAGGGCGACGAAGATGTACGCGAGGGAGGCGGCGACGAAGGCCGCGACGGAGCCTGATCGGTCGAGCGACACGGTCGTACGCAGACACGTCTTCCGGCGGAATAACGGTTCGCAGTCCTCACTCCGGGATCGTCACGTCGTCGCCGACGCGCAGGGTTCGGTCCCGCGATCCCTCCGGCACCCGCGAAATGAGCATGACGGTGTAGAAGTGTGGGAAGGCGTCTCGGTCGGCCCACTCGGGGAACGTGGCCTCGCGGCGCTCGACGAATCGCTCCTCGAACCCGGGAAGCGGGTCGCCCGTCTCGGGGTCCCGACTGGGGACGACACACCGAGCACAGGGTTCGGCGCCCTCGAACCGCACCACGCCGCCACTCCCGCCAGCGACGAACGCGGGGGAATCGTCGCCGACGAACCGATCCTCCCAGAACGCGGGGACGCCGCCAATCTCGACGTTGGCCCGGAGGCGACGGCGGGCGCCCTCGACGGTCATGTCGTCGAACCACGAGGCCACCGCCTCCAGCGTGGCCGTACTGATGACCGACGGGCCGGCGTCGGGGCGGTCGACGAACGACGGGGGGTCGCGCCGACGGAGGTCGACCGGGTCGCCGACGAACTCGCCGAACCACTCGCTCGCCTCGCTCCGTCCCGCCTCGGTCGAGAGGTCGAACGTCCGGCGCTCGCCCCAGTCGGTCGGCTCGACGGTCAGCACGTCCCGCCCGGGATCGAACCCCGTCCGGACGTCGTGGATGCGGTCGGTCTGTTTGCCGTTGTACGCGAGCGTCTGCATGTCCGCTCCGGTTTCGATGCGCTCGGCCTCTGGGTCGCACATGGCGTACTCGCGATCACCCGCGAGCGTGCCGGCCGCCGTGATCCGGGCGGACTCCACGTCCATGCCGTCGAGCCCTTTGATCGGATACAGTCGCAGTCGTTCGATGTGCGCCATCGGTCGGTCGTACGGCCGGACCGCGCATAACGGTACGGACGGCGGTCGCTCGAACTCCGAGTACGACAGGTATTTCCCGACCGCCCGAAAACTATATAGGCGTACATGGGTCGGCCATGGCGTCATCATCACCATCATCACCCCTCCGAGGGGATCATCAATGGACGACACAGCCAAATACCTCATTCACGCATCCATCGCAGCCGACGGCGTCGTCGAACGGAGCGACGTGGTCGGGGCCGTCTTCGGGCAGACGGAGGGTCTGCTCGGCGACGAACTCGACCTTCGGGACCTCCAGCAGTCCTCGAAGGTCGGCCGGATAGACGTACAGATCGACAGCGAGAACGGACAGTCGTTCGGTCGAATCACCATCGCCAGTAGCCTCGACAAGGTGGAGACGGCTATCCTCGCGGCGTCGCTGGAGACCATCGACCGCGTCGGTCCCTGTCAGGCCTCCGTCGAAGTGACGAACATCGAGGACGTCCGCGAGGCCAAGCGCCGACAGGTGATCGACCGCGCGAAGGAACTGCTCGCGGGGTCGTTCGACGAGAGCGTCATGGACTCCACGAAGATCCTGGAGGAGGTCCGCGAGAGCGTCCGCATCGAGGACATCACCGAGTATCACGGTCTCCCGGCGGGACCGCGCGTCCCCGACGCCGACGCCATCATCGTCGTCGAGGGGCGGGCGGACGTGCTCACGCTCCTCCAGTACGGCATCAAAAACGCCATCGGCGTCGAGGGGACGAACGTCCCCGACCCGGTCGCGGACCTGACCGAGGAGCGGACGGTCACGGCCTTCCTCGACGGCGACCGCGGCGGCGAACTCATCCTCCGCGAACTCGCACAGGTCGGCGACGTGGACTACGTCGTCTTCGCCCCCGAGGGGCAGTCGGTCGAGGATCTCGCCCGCCACGAAGTCATGTCCGCCCTCCGCGACAAGACGCCGTACGGCGACCTCTTCGAGGACGGCGACGCCCCGTCGAACGTGACGGACGCCGCCGCCGACGGTGCGAACGAGGTCGTCGCACCCGCCGCCGTCCCCGCCGGCGACGCACCTGCGTCCTCCGACGCCGCCACGGCCGTCCGCGGGCGGGACGGCGACGGCGAGGACGAGACCGAATCGGCGGCGTCCAGCGACGACGCGGCCGCCGAAGACGACGATGCGGCCGCCGAGGACGACGATCCGTCGACGCTCGGCGGGCACGTCCGCGCGGTCATCGACGCCGAGACCGAGTCGGCGCGCCTCCTGGACACGGAGTTCGAGACCATCGAGACGGTGCCCGCGGGCGAGGCGTTCGACGCCCTCTCGGACGCCGATCCGGCTCCCTACGCACTCGTGCTCGACGGACAGTTGACCCAGCGAGTGCTCGACGTGGCCGCCCAGCGCGGCGTCGAACAGATCGTCGCGCGTTCGGCCGGGGAGATGGTGAAAACGCCCGTCGACGTTCGCGTACGGACCATCGACCAGTTCGCCGCCGCCGACTAGTCGCGCCGGTACAGGATCGCCGCCCCGTCCGCGAAGAAGTCCGGAAGCCGGCGCGCCCGGTCGAAGCCACACGCACGGTACAGCGACTGCGCCGCCTCGTTGTCGGGCGCGACCGTGACGGTCAACGTCGGGGACTCGCCGTCGACGCGCTCGGCACACGCCTCGATCAAGGCCCGTGCCCGTCCCTCGCGGCGGTGGTCGGGGGCGACGGCCAGTTCCGCGACGTACACCGTCCCGTCGCCCGGGACGGCGAGGAGGTAGGCGACCGGGGAACGCCGTTTCTCGCCCACCTCGACCGTCGACACCAGCGCCGTGGCCGGCGCGAGTTCGGTCCCGTCGAGCGCGGCGTCGAGGAGACCGGGACTCGGCTCGCGGAGCCGGGACTGGAGGCGTTCGAGCGCCGCCGCGTCCGTCGGTGTCGCGGATCGGATCACAGCAGGACGCCGGCGAGCGCCGCGCTCACGACGGCGCCGGCGAGCGTCCCGAGGAAGTTGACGGTCTGGTTGCCGACGCGGCCACCCTCGATCACCGCCCCGAGGACGCTGTCGACGGTCATGCCGGCGACGCCCCCGCAGACGACGGTGAGGGCGGCGACGCCGGGCGCGTCGAAGGCGAAGACGCCGACGGCGACGGCGGCGACGACCCCGGCGCCGACGACGCCGACGGCGTAGCCCTGCCACGTCACCCCGCCGTCGGTGCCGGGATCGACGCGTTCGAGCGTCGTGATGAGACGCGGGTCGTCGAAGAGGACGCCGATCTCACTGGAGAGCGTGTCGCTCATGGCGGCGGCGAGCGAGCCGGTGAAGGCGAACCGAAAGAGGGTGGCGTCGACGCCGACGCCCGGACTGGCGGCGAAGCCGATGACGGCCACGAGCGCGACGGCGGCGTTGCCGAGGACGTTCCCGCTCCCGCGAGCACCCTCGTTGTCCTCGGCGACGCCCCGCTCGCTCTTCTCGTCGTACCGGTACTTCGCGGAGAGACCGCCGATGCCGAAGAAGGCGATGAGGATCGCGAACCAGCCGACGCCACCGAAGACGATGGTGAGCAGTCCGAGGAGGACGCCCGTCACCATCCCCGGCACCGACGCGGTGCCGGTCCGATAGGAGACGTAGCCGAGGGCGACGGTCACGGCGAGCGCGGCGCTCACCGCCACGACGCCGGCCTCGACGCCGATGGCGTCGAACAGCCACAGCAGGAGGCCGGTCGAGAGCATCACGATGGGGTCGTCGCGCTCGTAGAGCATCGACCGCAAGAGCGCGGCGACCAGCGCGCCGGCGGCGGCGAGGAAGACGGCGGCGGCGAGCGAGGGGACGGCTCCGAGGTTCCACCCGACGATCACCTGCCCGGCGAGGGCGGCGAGGAAGGCGACGAGGCTGAAGCCGGCGACCGACCGACCGGGGTCGGTCCACAGCCGCTCGACCGCTCGCGCGCCGACGTTGCCGTACGCGACGACGAGGACGGCGGCGACGAAGACGGGGGTCGGCATCGACTCCCGGGGCGCGGTCGCGAGGATGGCGAGGCCGGTGGCGGCCAAGGCGAATCCCGCGAGACCGTTGAGACGGCCGTCGCGCCGGTCCTGGGGTCGGGCGAAGAGGTCGAACACCGGCCCCTCGTCCACGACGAACGCAGCGAGGAGCGCCACGACGGCGAAAGGGGCGGCGGCTGCCCGCCCGAGTTCGGGCGCGGCGAGCGCGAGCGTCCCGACCGCCGCGAACCCTCCGGCCCGACGAAGGGTGGACGTCACACCCTCCGCTACCCCGGACGGCCACTTAACCCTCCCGACACGGCCCGCTCGCGTCCCCCAGTCCGCCGAATCCGTGGGCTTTTGCGCCCGCACCACCAGTTCTCGCCGTGGGACTGTACGACCGATATCTCGCGCTCAGGTGGCGCTTCCACGGCGGCGACCCGCCCGCCCACGTCGCGCTCGTCCTCACCGAGCGCGACCTGCTGGAACAGGGGGCGTACGACCGCCTCGAACGCGTCCTCGGGTGGGTGTTCGACTACGGCGCCGAGCGCGCGACCGTCTCCGTGAGCGTCCTCGACGAGGCCGTGGTGCCGACGCTGGAACGCGAACTCCGAGACGTCGACGCCCCACGCCCCGTCGCCGTCCGCGCGCCCGACGACACCGAACCCGCCGCGGCGCCCGTGCAGGTGAACGTCGGGTTGGGCGGGAAAGGCGAGTTCGCCGCCGCCGTCCGGTCGCTCGCCGAGGAGGTCGACGCCGGCGACCTCGACCCCGCCGACGTCGACGAGACCGACGTCGAGCGACGGCTCGTCTTCCCCGACGAACCCGACCTGCTGATCAAGACCGGCGCCGAACGCCTCTCGGATTTCATGATCTGGCAGTCCGTCTACTCCGAACTCTACTTCACCGACGTGAACTGGCGGGACGTGCGCGAGCGGGACTACCTCCGGGCGGTGCTGGATTACCAGAACCGACAGCGGAGATTCGGACGCTGAGCGCCAGCGAAGCGTCGTCGGCGCAGCCGAACGCCGAAAGGCGACCGTCGGGACATCGTTCGGTAGCCGGCCCGGCGGCTCACCCGCCGTCTTCGGTCGCGGTGTCGGACGTGGACTCGTAGTCGACGGTCGTCCCGCGGGCGACCGGCTGGAGGAGATACGATCCGGACCGCCCTCGCTTGACCGGCGTGAAGTCGGCGGTGAACAGGGTTCGGGTGTCTTCCCGGATCTCGAAGGGCTGTTTGAACTGGAGCGGTGCCTCACCGGGGGTATCCACCGTCGCCTCGCCGCCGTCCGCGAGGGTCGCCTCGACGCCGGTCACGTCTAGCTGGAGGAACGCGTAGTCGCCGGTCTCCAGTTCGTGTTCGCCGAGCAGCGCCGTTCGATCCCCCTGTAACTCGACCAGATCGGCCTCCCGCGGCTCGTCGAACTCGTGGTAGTCGCGAGCGCCGGTCTCGTCGACCGTCTCGTCGGTGGTCGTCTCGTCGGTGGTCGTCTCGTCGGTGGTCGTCTCGTCGGTGGTCGTCTCGTCGGTGGTCGTCTCGTCGGCTTCGGCCGTACTCGGCTTGATCCAGATGCCCGCCACCGTAACGACGCAGGATTCGAAGTCGCCGATGTCGCCGGGCTGGTCGGTCACGCTCGTCGCGAGCGTGCCGGTCGCGGCCTCGGCGCCCGTACAGCCGGCCAACCCGGTCACGCCGGCGGCGGCGAGACCGCCCGTGGCTCGCAGGTAGTCGCGGCGAGACGCCGCCGGTCGATCGATATCGCGTTCTTCCATACACCGACCCTGCGCGCCACGGGGATAAACCGGGGAGACGGTTCGGGACGAGTAAACCCGAGTTCAGCCGAGTTGATCGACGGCCGGCCCCGGCCTCGCGGCGCACATCCGGCAGGTAGTTGTATCGGGGAACGCTGGCACGCGTATGGAACGCAGGACGCCGGACACCGACGCCGCGTCGGGGACCGGCGTCGCGCTCGTCGTCGCCGGCGCGGCGCTCTTCGGGACGCTCGGCATCTTCGGCGAAGTCGCCCTCGACGTCGGCCTGTCGACGGCGGCGCTGCTCGGCGGCCGGTTTCTCGCCGCCACCGCGGTCCTCTGGGGCGCGCTCGCCGTCCGCGGCCATCCGGTCCGACTCGACGCCCGGACCCTCGCCGCCGAACTCGGTCTCGGCGTAGTGTACGGCGTCATGTCGCTCACCTACTTCGAGAGTCTGTCGTGGCTCTCGGCGGGCGTCGCGACCCTCGTCCTGTTCACGTACCCGGTGCAGGTGACGCTCGTCTCGGCCGTCGCGCTCGACGAACCGGTGACGCTCCCGAAGGCGCTCGCGCTCTGTACGGCCCTCGGCGGCGTCGCCCTCGTCGCGGGCGGGGGAACCGCGTTCGGTCTCCCCGGTCTCGCCCTCGTCGGCGTCGCGTCGCTCGCCTACACGGCGTACTCGACGGGATCTCGGGTCATGGTCGAGTCGGTCCCGCCGCTGGTCCACGTGGCGTACGTCTTCCTCGGGGTGACGGCCACCGTCTCGTGCTACGGCGTCGTGACGGGGACGCTCTCGGCACCGACGACGCCGGCCGGCTGGCGCCTGGTCGCCGGCATCACCGTCGTCGGAACGCTCCTGCCGATGGTGCTTTTCACCGCCGGACTGGCTCGCATCCCCGCTAGCACGGCCAGCATCGTCAGTACGAGCGAACCGTTGACGACGGTCGTCCTCGGCATCGTGCTCCTCGGCGAGCCGTTCACGGCGACCGTCGGGGTCGGTGGCGCGGCCATCCTCGCGAGCGTCGTCCTCGCCTCGCCGGTGGTCGAACGGGGACTCCGTTCCCGGCTACGAGACGGCCGACAGCCGGCCGACTCCTGAGCGGAGCCGTCAGGCGTGGTCCCCCTCGTCCACACCGATCCGGCCCAGCAGTTCGCGCTTCGACGCCGGGCTGATCGTGATACCGGCCTCGTCGAGACGACGCTTGGCCTCGCGGGCGTACGCCGACTTGACGCCGAAGATGTCCCGTCGGCGCGGATCTTCGATCCAGTAGTGGACGCGGAGCACGACCGCGTCGTCGCCGAGCTCGTCGACGTACGCCTTCGGCGTCGGTTCGGCCACGATGTCGTCGACGGCTACCGCCGCCGCCGTGAGGTGTTCGAGCGCGTCGCTCACGTCCGCCTCGTAGGCGATCCCGACGTGTTCGACGAGGCGACGGCGGCCCCGGCCGTACGGCCGGGTGATCGCCTGGCTCGTGAGAGCCGTATTCGGCACCGTGATGAGTTCGCCGTCGAGCGTCAAGACGCGTGTCACCCGGAGCGTGATGGACTGGACGGTTCCCTTGCCGTCCGCCCACTCGATGTAGTCGCCGACGTTGAACTCCGGATCGGTGACGAGGACGATCCCGCTGACGATGGAGCCGATGACCGTCTGCCCGGCCACACCGATGGCGAGCGTCGCCGCGGCGATGACGAGCGCGGAGTCGCCGATCAGGTCGCCGTAGCCCGCGACACCGGCGGCGACGAAGAACGCGACGACGACGACGAGCAGGCGGACGTACCGCTGGACGGCCTCCCGTATCGTCGGATTGTTGCTGTTTCGCCGGCGGACGTAGCGCGCGACGAGCGGTTCGACGACGAACCAACCGACGAGGACGACGGCGACGAAACCGGCCAGAAACCACGCACCACGAACCAGGCTCGGCCAGTAGTCGACGATTCCCTCCGGTCCGACGGCGGGTGGAGGTGTGGTCGTCACCTGCGCGACCGGGAGCATACGTCGGTCCACGGGCGGGAGTTACAAAGGTCCGCCGTCGACCGGCGTCACTCCGTCGTGCCGTCTTTCGGGTCGAGGTCGGCGGTGAGTTCGTCGGTGCCGACGTGGGGCAACTGCTCCCGCAGGCGGCCGACCACCTCCCGCGTCTCGACCAGCGACGACCCCGCGACGGCTCTGACCAGCGCGACGGCCCGATCCCGACGGGTGTGACGCCACGACGCCTCCCGGGACTCGTAGGTGCGAATCGCCCGCAGGAAGTCGATCTTCGAGAACTCGGGCCAGTAGGGTGCACAGAAGAAGACCGCGGCCTCGTTGCCGTTGGCGTGCCAGGGCAGGAAGTTGCTCGTGCGCTCGTCGCCGCCGGTGCGCACGATCAGATCCACGTCGCGGACCGGCCGCGCGTAGAGGCGGCGTTCGATCTCCGCGGCGTCTACGTCGTCGGGAGCGAGTCGACCGTCCGCGACCGCCTCGAGGGTATCTCGGGCGGCGCCCAGCAGTTCCGCCCGGCCACCGTAGGCCAGCGCGACGTTCAGCCGGAAGCGGTCGTACGCCTCGGTGCGGCGCTCGGCGTACGCGACGGCCTCCTGGACCCGTTCCGGGAGGCGATCCACCTCGCCGAGCGCGCGGATACACACCTCGTTCTCGTGGATCTCCGCCTTCTCGGCGAACGACCTGAGCTTCGACTCGATGAGGTCGAACAGGTGCTCGCGCTCGTCGGGTGGCCGCTCGAAGTTCTCCGTGGAGAAGGCATAGAGCGTGAGTTCTTCGACGCCGAGGTCCTGACACCACCGGAGCACCTGCTCGGTGGTCCGGGCGCCCTCGCGGTGGCCGTCGGCGGCGCCGTCGCCGCGCTCGCGGGCGTATCGCCGGTTGCCGTCCTGGATGATGGCGACGTGGTCGGGACCGCCGTCGATGTCGCGACGGAGCAGGCGCTCGTAGGCGCGCTCGACCAGCCGACGAATCCGCGCGTCCATGTCCCTGCCGTCGGCACCGATTGGTATGTGTCTTTTGACACGCGACATCGGTCGCGAACGGGCCGCCCTCCGGCGACGATAATCCCTATTAGGCTCGGGCGTCTGTGGTGTCACGATGAGTGACGCGCCCGACGCGGCGGTCGGGGAGTTCGATTTCCAGCACGTTCCCGTGACCGACCAGTCGTTCGAGAACGCGCTGGCGAAGGCCCGTGACGGCCACCGCCTCACCGTCGACGACGGGGTGGAACTCCTGACGACCGGCACCGACAGCGCGGGGGTCGACCCCGTCCGCAAGGAGCGGGTGCTAGAGGCGGCCGACCACCGCCGCGCCGACGTCGTCGGCGACGACGTCACCTTCGTCGCCAACCTCAACAACAACGTCACGACGGCCTGCGACACGGGCTGTCTGTTCTGTAACTTCAAGGACCGCGCCTCGGCGTTCGAAGCGGACGCCCCGGACGACCACGGCGGATTCACCAAGACGCCGGCCGAATCGCGGCAAGCGGTGTCCGAGGCGGCCGATCTCGGCATCTCGGAGGTGTGTTCGGTCAGCGGTCTCCACCCCGCGTTCGCCCTCGACGCGGAGCATCGGGAGGTGCTCGAAGCGGCGGAAAATCCGGAACGGGTGAACTACCGGCCGCCGGACGCGTACGCCACGTCGCCGGGCACCTACGTCGAGCAGATCCGCGCCATGTCCGTCGACGGCGTCCACGTGCACTCGATGACGCCCGAGGAGGCCTACCACGCCCGCCGCGGGACCGACCGGTCGTACGAGTCGATCTACCGTCGCCTGCGTGCGGCGGGACTCGACAGCGCGCCCGGCACCGCCGCCGAAATCCTCGTCGACGAGGTGCGCGACGTGATCTGTCCGGCGAAGATGTCGACGGCGGAGTGGCTCGACGCCATGGAAGGGGCGATGGCGGCCGGTCTCTCCGTCACCGCGACCATCATGTACGGCCACGTCGAGAACGAGATGCACCGCGCGATGCACCTGAAACGGGTGCGCGACCTGCAGGACCGCACGGGCGGAATCACCGAGTTCGTCCCGCTCTCGTTCGTCCACGAGCGGACGCCGCTGTACGACCGGGGTCTCGTCTCCGGCGGCGCCACCGACGCCGAGGACGAACTCATGATCGCCGTCTCGCGGCTCTTCCTGGACAACGTCGAGAACGTCCAGACCTCGTGGGTCAAGTTCGGCGACGAGAAGTCGCTGAAGACGCTCTCCTGTGGCGCCAACGACTTCATGGGGACGCTCCTCTCCGAGGAGATCACCAAGCGCGCGGGCGGCGACTACGGCGAGTTCCGGTCGGTCGCCGACTACGTCGACATGGTGACGGCCATCGGCCGGCGGCCAGTCGAGCGGTCGACGGACTACGAACGGCGCCGGCCAATCGACCCCGACGACGCGCCACACGGCCCGCGGCTCGGTCCCCGAGCCGACGGGACGCCGATGCTCGACGGTCGGTCCGCGAGGACCGACGGTCCCCGGGTCGACGGCGAAGTCGTCGATAGCGACGACTGACCATGATGGCGACGACCCACGCGGCCGTCGGTCTGTTGCTCGCGCTGCCGTTAGCCGTCGTCGCGCCCGATCTGGCCGCCGCCGGCGCGCTCGCGGCCATGGCCGGCGGCGTCTTCCCCGACCTCGACCTGCTGGCCGGGGTCCACCGCAAGACGCTCCACTTCCCCGACTACTACTGGCTGGCCGTAGTGCCGGCGCTCGCCGCCGCGGTCGTCGCACCGATCCCGCTGACGGTCGCAGTCGCCTGGTTTTTCCTCTCGGCGGCCGTCCACTCCGTCAGCGACGCCTTCGGCGCCGGCACCGAACTCCGCCCGTGGGAGCGCACGTCCGCCGAAGCGGTCTACCTCCACTCGCGGAGTCGCTGGCTCGCCCCCCGGTACTGGGTGCGCTACGACGGCGCCCCCGAAGACTACCTCCTCACCGTCGTCTGCCTGGCGCCCGGGCTGGTGGCCTTCGGGGCGACCGTCCGCCACGTCGCCCTCGGGTTCATCGCGGTCGGCGGTGCCTACACGCTCGTTCGCAAGCGTCTGCCGGACATCGAAGAGCGGTTACTGTAGTCGGGGTGGCGGCCGGGCCGCGACGGCGAGCAGCGACCACGACTCACGAGACGCCACACAGCGCGCGATACCGCCGTCCGGCCTCGTCGTCGGCGTCGAGGGCGTCGCGGACCGCCGGCCGGAGCCACGTTCCCGGCGCCGGGTCGGTCCCAGTCCGCCGGTGTCGCTCCGGCAGGTACCGCTCGTGTGTCGGCAGGCGCTCCCGCAGGGGGACGCCAGCGTCGGCCGCGAGCGACTCCAGTTCGTCCAGCGCGGGCCACGCGTAGTCGGGGTTGATGAAGTCGTCCGTGACCGGCGAGACGCCGCCCAGGTCGTCGACGCCACAGGAGAGCAGGTCGTGGGTCGGCGAGAGGTTCGGCGGCACCTGCACCGACACCTCCGCGGGCAACGCCGCTCGCGCCATCGCCACCGTCTCGCGCATCGTCTCGACGCTCGGTCGCTCGAAGTCCGAGCGCTCGTTCGGGACGACGTTCTGGACGATCACCTCCTGAACGTGGTCGTAGCGCTCGTGGAGTTCGCGGATGGCTAGCAGACTCTCCGCGCGGTCACGGCGCCGCTCGCCGATGCCCACGAGGATGCCGGTGGTGAAGGGGACGGACGCCTCGCCGGCCGCCCGGATCGTCCCCAGCCGGCGCTCGGGCGTCTTCCGTCGGCCGCCCGCGTGGGCGTCCACGTCCGCCGTCGTCTCCAGCATCACGCCCATGCTGGCGTTGACCGCCGCCAGCCGTTCTAGCTCGCTCTGCCGCAGGTCGCCGGGGTTGCTGTGAGGGAGCAGTCCCACGTCGAGTGCCGTCTCGCAGACGTCGTAGAGGTAGTCGAGCACGTCGTCGTACCCCCAGTCGTCGAGCTGGTCGTGAACGGTCGAATAGCGCTCGTCTGGCGCGTCGCCGAACGTGAAGAGCGCCTCGGTACAGCCGGCGTCGGCGCCGAGACGGAGCTGCTCCCGCACCGCCTCGGGCGACATGAGCGTCGCCTCGCCCGGCACGTCGTAGAACGAGCAGTAGGTGCAGGTGTAGCGACAGGCAGTCGTCAGCGGCAGGAAGACGTTTCGCGCGAAGGTGAGTTCGGGCGCCGGATCGACGTCCGCGGGCGAGACGCCGAGCAAGTCGTCCACCGCGTCGGCGTCGACGAGAGTCGACGGATCGACTCGCTCGTCGTCGGTCTCGGGCGCCCGTGGCATGGTCTCGGCTCGGCGACGGACGGTGAAAAACCTCACTCCCTGCGGCGCAGTCCCACCCGCCCCTCGCCGGCGTCGAGTGCGAACCGCTCCCGGAGCCACGCCGCCGCCTCGCCCTCGCCGTGGAGCACCACCTCGGCCAGGTCGGCCGGTTCGTCCACGTCCGTCGACAGTCGCATCGAGTCGACGACGGCCACGTCGGCCGCCACGTCGCGGGCGACGCGCCGGTGGTCGCGGTAGGAGACGCCGTGGAAGTCGACGCGGAAGTCGGGGTGCGAAACGACGAGGGCGTTCGTCCCGCCGCCCCGGCCCGGCGCGATGGCGACGTCGGCGTCGACCGCGGCGTCGACGAGACGGTCGACCGCCGCCGGCGTCACGAGCGCGAGGTCCGCGACGACGACGCCGAGCGGATCGGTCGCCGTCGCCAGCCGGTCGTTCACCGCGGCGGAGAGCGGGCGGTCGTCGACGGCGACGGGGACGGAGAGGTCGAGCGACACCGGTGCCGTCGCCACCACTTCCGGGTCGTGGTCGGCGTCGAGACAGGCACGGAGCACGTCGCGGAGCATCGCTCGCGCGAACGCCGCGCGTTCGTCGCCGTCGAGCACCCCGTCGAGGCGCGTCTTCGGCCGTGTCGCCTCGAACGGGACGAGAATGCGCATTCAGCCGAGTGGATCTTCGGGACCCTGCTGGGAGCGCCAGTAGAAGACGCCACCCACGAGGAGGGCGAGCACGACCAGCCCACCGGCGGCGTAGATGATCGTCCGCCGGGTCTGGCTGGACTGCCGGGCCTGATTCGCCTGTTCGGTCGCCCGGTTGGCGAGGTTGGTCGACACGTCGAAGCTCCCGTCCTCGTACGCCGCGACGGCGTCGTCGTAGTTCGCCTGCGCGTCCGACGGGTTCGCGCCGCTAGCGTCCGCCTCGTCGATGGCGGCGCCCGCCTCGTCGATGGCCTGCCGAGCCGACGCGCTCCGCTCGGTGTAGTGGTGAGTCTCCCAGGAGTCGATGGTGTCGCTCGCCCCGCCTGCCTGCCCGCGGGTGAGCGCCATCGTCGTGAACTCCTGTGCCGGGTCGTAGCTGTAGGAGTCGACTTCGGGGACAGTCCCCGTGATGCGGACCTCGACCTCTGCGGTGCCGGTACTCGCGGCGACGTCGATGCCCGAGAAGGACTGACCGGTGGGTTCGACCAGGTCGACCTGCGATCCGGTCTGGTCGTAGAACACGATGGTCCACGACACGTCGGTCAGCTCGGTCGTCCCCGAGAGCTGCCACCGTTCGCTCTGGGGGTTCTGGTACAGCTCGTCGAGAGTGATCGTCGCCGATATCTGCGTGCCGACCTGCGCCTCCTCGGGGACGTCCTCGCCAGTGACGGACACTGCCGCCGCCGGAACGGTCGCGGCGAGCAGGACGACGAGTGTGGCGAGGACGACCCTAGAAGAGCGACTCGAGTTCGTCCTCGTCATCTTCGACCAAGTTCTGGAGGTTGGCTTCGCTCTCTTCGCGGATCTCCTCGATGTTGTCCTGTGCCTCGATGGCGACCTGCTGGAGTTCCTTGATCCGGGGGACGTTCGTGATCCCGGAGAGCAGGATGGCGGAGGCGACGAAGTCGCTGTTGTTGATGGGGTAGTCGCCGCCGCGGACTTCCATGCTCCCGGTCTGCTCTTCGAGCCACTTCCGACCGCGCTCGATCCCCTTCCGGTTCAGATAGGCGGAGGGACCGGCCATCACGAGGAGGGCGCGTTCCGTGCCGTCTATCTCGCAGGGGAGGGTCAGGCGACCGAGCGCCGCCTTGCGGACGAGGCTGGTGATGCGGTTGGTGGTGTTGGCGGAGTCGAGCTGGTCCTCGATGGACTCGTCGTTGCCGGTGAGCTTCGACAGCAGTCCACCGGACCGTTGCTTGCGCTCGACCGTCTCGCGGGCGTAGCCCACGGTCGAGACGCCGCCGCCCGAGAGCGTGTTGATGATCTCGGAGCTGTCGACGACGGACTCGGCGACCTCCTGCCCCTGGCGGACCTCGCCCGCGCCGAACAGGATGCCGAACCGCTTGACGATCTCCTCGTTGATCTCGTCGTAGCCGCTCTGGACGGATTCGCCCGTCTGGCGCCAGGCGTCGTTGTCGAAGACGAGGAGGTTGTCCACTTCGTTGACGAGCGTCTGGAAGGAGCGGGCGGCGTTGAGCGTGTAGATCCCACCCTCGTCGCTGCCGGGAAGGATGCCGAGCCCGTAGACGGGTTCGGTGTAGATGCGCTTGAGGTGTTTCGCCAGCACGGGTGCCCCACCGCTCCCGGTGCCGCCGCCGAGACCGGCGATGATGAGGAAGGCGTCGACCTCGTGGACGGGGATGCCGTCGATGGCACCCTGTACCTCGCCGATGTCCTCCTCGGCGACCTCCGCGCCGAGTTCGTTGTCCGCGCCCACGCCGTGTCCCTTCACGCGGGACTGGCCGATGAGCACGCGTTGTTCTTGCGGAATGTGTTCGAGCCCCATCAGGTCGGCTTTGGCCGTGTTGACGGCGACGGCTGCGCGGACGATCTCGCTCCCCGTCCGCTGATCGTACTCGAGGAATTTGTCGACGATCTTGCCGCCGGCCTGTCCGAACCCGATCATGGCCAATTTCATAGTTTCAGACCCCTCTTCATTGGGAAGAACCCAAGCGCAAAACGGACATAAACCTTGTGGGCGACGTTCGGGGTTCGGCCCCATTTCGGCGGTGAAAATCGGGAGACTGCGCCGGAACGAACGGTCGTCCCGCGCCGTCGGACGGGCGTCTGCCGCGCGTCAGCGCTCGGCGAGGTAGTCCCCGAGCGACAGCAGGTCCGTCTCGTCGACGTCGAACGCCTCCACGTCGTTGTGGCTCGTGGTGTTGTCGAACTGGAGCGAACGGTACTGATCGGCGCCCATCGGGGCACCGGGGAGCGATCCCAGCACCGTCAGCCCGAGCTTCGTCAGCGCCATCGGCACGGGAATGATCGTCGTCGGCCGGCCCTCGCTCCCGTGAACGAGACGGGCAATCTCCGCGAGCGTGCGCTTCTCCGGACCGCCGATCTCGTAGACACCGCCGTCGTAGGCGTCGTCCTCGACCGCCTCGGCGAGCATCGGCACCAGATCGCCGACCCAGATCGGCTGGAACCGCGTCTTGCCGCCGCCCGGCAACGGTGCCAGATACGGCGGTGCGAGCTTCTTCGTGAAGGGGACGAACTCGCCGCCGTCGCCGAAGATCACCGACGGACGGAAGATGACGTACCGGAGCGACGACGACTTGACGATTTCCTCGGCCGCGCCCTTCGCGCGGATGTACGCCGTCGTACCGTCCGGATCGGCACCGAGCGCGCTCATCTGGACGACCTTCTCGACGCCCGTCTCCTCGGCCGCGTCGACGACGTTCTGTGTCCCCTGTCGATGGATGCGGTCGTGCATCTCGTCGCCGCCGGAGGGTTTGAACAGCGGCGAGAGCGCGACCAGGTTGACGACGGCGTCCATCCCGCGCATCGGTTCGAGCAGCGAGTCGTACGCCGTCACGTCGCCCATCGCCTTCTCGACGCCGCCGGGCAGGTCGCCCTCGCTCGGCCGTCGCGAGAGCGCGGTCACCGAGTGCCCCCGCGATTTCAGCTCGCGGCACAGGTGTCTGCCGACGAACCCGCTCCCGCCGGTTACCAGAATCTTCATAGCTTATACATTTCCGCGAATCGACCTAAAGCTAACGCGCTGTGAACCGTTCACACGGGGGACGTCGTCGGCTCGACGGCCGCATCGAATTTATGTCAAAATCCGTAATAGTAGGCGGGGCGTCGCGTCCCCGACCCGGACGGTTAAACCGTCGCCACGATATGCCTCCACCATGCTCCTCACGCTGGAGGGACTCGACGGCAGCGGCAAGACGACGGCCTGGCGGGCGCTCCGCGACCGCTACCCGTCCGCCGTGTTCACGCGCGAGCCGACCGACTCGTGGTACGGCGAGGCCGTCGCCCGCTCCATCGCCGACGACGACGCCGACCCGCTGGCGGAACTCTTCCTCTACACCGCCGACCACGCCGACCACCTCGCCCGCGTGATCCGGCCCGCGCTGGCCGACGGATCGCTCGTCGTCTCCGACCGGTACTCCGACTCCCGGATCGCCTACCAGGCGGCGACGCTCGCCGACTATCTCGACGACCCGTTCGAGTACATCCGGTCGATCCACGCCCCCTTCTCGCGCTCGCCCGACGCGACGCTGTACTTCGACGTCGACCCCGAGACGGCCGCCGAGCGAAGCGGCGGGACGAACAAGTTCGAACGCGTCGAGCACCTCCGCGCCGTTCGGGAGGAGTACGAACGCCTGCTCGCCGCCGATCCCGACCGGTTCGTCCGCATCGACGCCACGCAGTCCCGCGAAGCCGTCCTCGACGACGTGACGACCGCCGTCGAGCGCCTGGTCTAACGGCCCGTCGTCTCCGGCAACTCGTACTCGTCCGGCGAGGGGACGTACAACACGTCGATGGTCACGCCCAGCCCCATCGGGATGCCGACCATCAGGCCGAGGACGACGGCGGCGCTCCCGAGGTCGACGCCGACACCGAGGCTGAACGCGACGATGGTCGTCACTACGAGGGCCACGGGCACCACCAACGCGGTGTAGACGGCCGATCCCCACCGCGTGTCGAGCTGGAGGCGGAAAAAGCGGGTCATGACCGCGGCGACGAGGGTGTTCCCCACGAAGACGGCGGCCATCAGGGCGAAATCTAGAATCGTCGCCATGGTGGAGAGAGGAACTCGACCGGCTTTGGCCTGTCGGCTCGTGCGCCTATCCGCTCGCCCGCTGTGCCCGGTCGACCAGCCGCGCCACCGGATCGACGTAGTCGTAGCCGGGGATGATCCCCTGGACGTAGGTCCCCTCGACGTAGTTGATCACCGCGGCCGCGTCGTCGACGCCGCGACGCTCGTTGCTGTCGGTGAACGCGAACTCGACGACGACCTCCTCGGCCGCCAGATCGACGTCCGGATCGAAGTCGTGATCGCCGCGCACGACGCCGTCGGCGTCCGCCACGCGGAGTTCGAACGTCTCCAGCCACCCCTCCTCGACGACCGTCGCCACCTCGCCCTCGACGGCCGCCGAGAGCGAGGGCACCCGTACCCGGACGACGTAGTCGATCCGTCCGTCACGCTCGCTCGCCTCCACCACCGCGTCGAACGGCGTCGTCGTCGATTCGAACCCGTCGTCGGCGCGTTCGAACGAGTCGTGATCGCGGAACGCCCGCACGACCCGTCCGGATGTCTCGGTCATACCGCGTACAGGGCGTGGGCGGCGAAAAGTCCCTCGCGTCGGTCCCGGCGCTCTTGCGACGTCCCGACCATCCTGCCGCCGGCGGCACGCTTAAGTTTCTCCCGTCGATTGTATCAAGTGACGCTTCGTCTGGAGGGCCGAAGCGTCAGCGGGGACCAATTCAGGGCGGCAAGCGACCGTACGGACCCCTCTTTCCCCGTCCGGTCGCTTTTCGCTTTCCGTACACGACTCCCGAGCGCGTGCGCCGCGCAATCGGCGAAGAAGATTCGAATCCCACGGCACACGGCACGCTCCTCACTGTCGTCCGAAGAGGGTGCGAGAGAGGGGATTCGAACCACAGTCGCTCCACTCCCTGATTCGAATCCCACGGCACACGGCACGCTCCTCACTGTCGTTCGGAGAGGGTGCGAGAGAGCGGATTCGAACCACAGTCGCTCCACTCCCTGATTCGAATCCCACGACACACTGCACGCTCCTCACTGGCGTTCGGAGCGGCAGTGCGAGGGAGGGGATTCGAACCCCCGAACTCCTTCGAGAGCGGGTCTTAAGCCCGCCGCCTTTGGCCTGGCTCGGCCACCCTCG
>Ga0207757_100358_pt1 | contig 32392 bp, 21 predicted proteins | sample A23P3SouthBayCA_2_FD_187752 | JGI IMG/M metagenome (GOLD analysis project Ga0207757, IMG submission 187752) | Aerobic enrichment media microbial communities from Eden Landing Ponds, California, USA - A23 P3 (2) (SPAdes) | ecosystem: Environmental > Aquatic > Marine > Unclassified | place...
CCACTGAACGTCCGGCAGAGCCGGGAGGTGACGCTGAACGCGACCGGCCCCGGCGGCGACGCAGCCGACCGGAGCGACCCGCAGACCGTCGCCGTCAACCTCACCGTCGAGGACAACGCCGAGCGGGTCGAGAACGACGCGTACACACGGCCGCTCATTACCGCGGTGGAACCGTCACCGAATGTCGGAGACGATTCGGCCGCCGATGAGTTCGTCCGGCTCTACTTCCCGAATGGCGGGGACTACGACCTCGTGTACAACCCCGATGGGGGCGATGTGACCGTCGATATTGACAGTGCCACGTCTGGGGAGGAGGTATACGTCAACGCCAACCCCTGTGGCTCCGAGTCGACTGGAACGCTCGATGTCGGCGACAGCGGCGTGCTCGAACTCGTTCCCGATGGTGGTGGGCCAGTCTATGACAGCCTCACGTACAACGGAGCCGAAGGGGTTCAGTTCGACGCCGACGGCATCGGCCTCCGCCGCGTGGACGACGAGGCCTACGTGGACACGAACGTCTCGGCGGACGACTGGCGGACGACTGGGCCCGAGGATGTCTGCGAGGCCGAGGCGGGCGACCAGGCGCCGACTGTCAGGACACTGAGCGTGAGCGCCAACTACGCCGGTGGCGGCACTCCCGGACAAGGGCAAGGAGGGGGGCAGAGCAACCAGCCCCAGACCGACCGCGTGACGTTCACCTACAGCGCCACGGACGACTTCGACGTGCCGGAGGTCACGGTCGACGCCGACCCGTCGGACGACACGACGGTCTCGCTCGTGAACCCGCCGTCGGGACCGTCCGGGACCGCTATCATCGAGTTCACCCCCAGCGTGACCGCCGCCAACGACATCGACGTCACCGTGACGTTCACGGATGACACCGGACAGCAGGTGCAGTGTGAGGGAACGCTCGTCGAGGCGGGACAGACGCTGACGCTGGCGGACGGTCTGAGCTGCTCGCCCTGAGCGCGGAGACGACGGGGGACCGGCAGGTACGGCGTTTCAGGGCCGAATAGCCGTGGTTCGTGACCCTGGAGTGGCGGGCTTTTGGATGGCACTGTCAGAAGCCCTTTTAGTATTAACGACTACCGTGGTGGTAATCAAGATGTATCTCCGGGGGTTGGGGTTCGAGGAAGAGCGGGCCCAGGTGGCAGCTATCGCGGCAGTGCTCGTCCTGGCACTGGTAGTGGTTTCGCTGGCGGTGACACAGGCCGTCGTCGTGCCACAGCAGAACGAGCGCGCGGAGGTCCAGCACCAGCAGGGGATCGAACAGGACATGCTGGACGTACGCGCTGCGGTGCTGGGGTCGGCCGACACGACTACCGGGCAGACAGCGACCGTCCGTCTGGGAACGACCTACCCCGAGCGGACGGTCCTGCAGAATCCACAGCAGCCACAGGGGTCGCTGCGTATCGACTCACTGGGCGCCGGGTCGCTGTCGAACGCGGTCGCAGCGAACCCCGAGACGACGGATTTCTGGAGCGGGACGGTTCGGAGCGGCTACACGAACAGCCGGGTCCTCTACGATCCGGGCTACAACTACTACGAGGACGCCCCACAGTCGGCCTACGAGAGCTCCGTCCTCTACCGGAGCGGGGACGAGAGTACGACGATGCAGAGCGGCCAGCGGCTGGTCGACGGGAAGCAGCTCTCCCTGGCGTTCGTCGACGGCGAGCGCGACATCAGCCGGACCGGGACGGCCACAATCGAGCCCGAGGCCCTGTCGGCCTCGCAGGTGAACGTGGACCTGCGGAGCCCGAACGCCGAGCCCATGACGGTCCGGATCCCGACACGGATTCCGAAGTCGGCCTGGAGCGACCTGCTCGCGAGCGAACTCGACCCCGCTGGGACCGACCCGGACGCCTACGTCCGGTCGTACAGCTGTACGGCGAGTCTGCCCGACGCCCCCTGTGGGACGCTCACGCTGAAGATGGAGCCAGGCGTGACGTACGACGCCAAACTGTCGAAGGTCGGCCTGACGGGGTCGGTGTCGGAGCCGGCCGCCTACGTGACGGCGCTCCGGAACCCGGACCCCATCGACGAGGGGAAGCAGCGCCAGTTCACCGTCCAGGTGCGTGACCGGTACAACAACCCCGTCAGCGGTGTCGAACTCGACGTCATCCAGCCGTCGGTCGGTCGCGTGGTCGGGCCGGTGAACAGCGTCGGTGAGATCGGCGCCGTCACCGACGAGGACGGTCGCGCGACGTTCACCTACCGGGCGCCGGTCAACGCCCCCGTCGAGGGCGCCACCGCGACGCTCGGCGTGGAGGCTCCGGGCATCCACGGCGACAAGGGACAGGTGACCTACAACATCGGCATCGAGAACACCGCCGAGGCGGTGCGGGACGACCGGATGCCGCCGCTCGTCACAGCCGTCAGCCCGAACGTCAGGGACGACCAGAGCGGGGACTTCGTCCGGGTGACCGTCACCGACGCAGACGGAATCGACACGGCGAACCACACGCTCGAGTTCGTGAACCGGGACGGGAGCGTCCGGAACACGGTCGCACTGGCGGGGAGCCTGGACCGTGCCGGCGTGACCGGCGGTGCCGACGAGATCTACTTCGCCGGTGATGCCAATCAGGTGCTGGTGGACGTCGCCGACGCTCGGGGCGTTCCCCTGTCCAGTCTGACGAGCGTGACGGTCGACGAGGTGACGAGCGGTCCGGTCGATATCTACGTCGTCGGCGAGAACGCGTACGACGACTCGTACGAGGGGGCGGCGGGGCTGGAGGCGTTCGCCGCACGCAACGGCCTCGACGGGAACGACGTGGTCGTGCGGGCCGCGGCGCTGGCTCCGGACGCCGGCGCATCGCTGGTCGACGGGACGGCCCGGAACGAACTCTCGGACGCCGACCCAGGCGACGGTGATGCGTTCACCGACGTGCTGGACGACCAGCGCGGGACGGTGCTGCTCCGGCAGGACTCGACCGTCGTCGACGTGTTCGCCTATCGCTCGGACGGCGGGCGGATTGCGGGCGTGCAGCCGGCCGGTCCGGGCGGGAGCCCCGCCGACGAACACGTCGAACTCCGGTTCGAGCGGCCGGCCGACCTGCTCGACGGGGCGAACCACACGCTGAGCGTCGTCGCCGACGGGCGCCGCGAGACAACCGACCTCGGCCCGGTCGCCGAGCGGGTCGGTACCGACGGGTCGGTCACGGGACCGGTGTACGTCGTCGGGGCGGACGTGAATCGGGCGAGGTTCGCAAGAGAACACGGCGTCTCGACCGACCGCGTCTTCCGCGCCACGACACTCGCTCCGGCGGGACTCGCAGACGACGAGTTCGTCCCCGGAACCGGCGGGACCGTCCGGCTCCACGACGGACCGCCGGGCGAGGGTGAACTGGTCGACGAGCGGGCGTACGACGGCATCCAGCGGGCCAGTATCGGGCGCGTGGTGCCGCTCGACGCCACTGGGGGCGAGACACCGAGCGTCGCGAGCGACGAGTACGCGCGTCTCGACTTCGGGACAGCGGTGGATACGACGGGCTGGCGGCTGCTCGTCGACGACGGCGCCGGGACGACCGAGCGGCTGGATCTGACGCCGCTGGCGGACACGACCGGCGCCGCGCCCGGTCCGGTGTACCTGCTGGGCCAGGTCGACGTGAACGGTGATGGGACCGTTGACGCCGACGACCGCGCGGCGTTTGCCGCCGCCCGGAACCTCACGGCCGACCGCGTGGTATTCGCGGCGCCGATCGCCGAGGGCGGCCTCGCCGACTCGGACCTGTTCGAAGACGACGGCGCCGCGCTGACGCTGCAGGATGTCTCCGGCGACGCCGTCGACACCTACGCCTACGGTGGCGGCCCGGCAGCGGCCATCGCCGACGTGGTCCCCCGGAACGCGACCGACGCCGGGACCGGGAGCCCGGACCGCGACGAGGTCGTCCGGCTGGACGTCGACCGGGCGTTCGACTCGGCCGGCTGGACGCTGACAGTCGACGGCGCGGGGCGGGTCGGCACGTTCGACCTGGGCGTCCCGACGGCCCGTGACACCATCGCGGCCGGCCAGGACCTCTACGTGGTCGGGCGTTCGGTGGACCGAGCCCGGTTCGCCGCCGACCGCGGCCTCGACCCCTCGCAGGTCGTCGCCGTGGGTGCGGTGGCGGAGTCGGGGATGGCGATGAACGTGCTGCCGGAGGCCGGCGCGACCTTGCGACTGCGCGACGAGCGCGACCGGCTGGTCGACCGGTACGACTACCACAGCCCGCCCGGGGGCGACAGGACGCCCGCGACCGGCGCCGTGCCGACGGTCGACCCGGCCTGGGACGGTGACGGGAGCGACGAGTTCGCCCGGCTGGAGTTCACCGGCCCCGTCGACACGACGACGGGCTGGTCGGTCGTCGTCGATCGGACGACGACCGGGCCCGGGACGGAGTCGGCCACGTACTCGCTGACCAACGACTCCGTCGCGGCGGCCGCGGCGGCGGGCGGGCCGGTCTACCTCGTCGGCGAGGGGACCGACCCGGCAGCGTTCGCCGACGCGCGCGGCGTGGACGAGGACCAGGTGTTCCGGTTCGGCGGCGACGCGGTGCCGAGCACCGACGGGACGCCGACGCCGGACGACGTGCTGTCGGACCTGGGCGGCGAACTCCGGCTGGAGGACGCGAGCGGGACGACGGTCGACCGGGCCGAGTGGACCGGGACGGCCAACGGCCGCATCGACGCGGTGACGCCGGACACGGACGGGGACTACCCCGGTGGTGACGGGGCGACCGCCGCTGACCGGGACGGCCGGCTCCGACTCGACTTCCCCGGCGGTGCGGACACGACCGGCTGGACGGTCGTGGTCGACGGTAACGGGAGCGCCCCAGCGATCCTCGACCTCGGCGCCGCCGACGGGGCGGCACGGGACGGTGCCCCGATATACGTCGTCGGCGAAGGAACCGACCCGACGACATTCGCCAACGAGCAGGGCGTGGACCCGAGCCAGGTACTCCGGGCCGAGAACCTCGCTGACGGGCTGCCCGCGTCGTTCCTCGCGGACGACGGCGGGACCGTGACGCTCCGGGACGCGACGGGTGCGGCCGTCGACACGTACGTCTACGGAAGCGAACTGCGGAGCGGCCGCATCGCGGCCGTCGAGGCTCGCGACGCGACCATCGCGGCCAGTGACGAGTCCAGCGACGAGTACGTACGACTGGACTTCGAGCGGCCCGTGGACACGAGCGGGTACGAGCTGGCCGTCCGTCGGCCCGGAACGGACGGGAAGCGGCTTTTGAACGTCTCGCTGGACGGGGTCGCACAGCCAGTCAGCAGGACGGGCGGCCCGATATATCTGGTCGGCGAGACGGTCGACGTGGACCGGTTCGCGGCCGAGCGCGGCGTGACGACTGACCGAGTCCTCGTCCTCGACGAGTCCACCGGCCAGCCCACCATCGAGGACTCCGACATCCTGGCCGACGGCGGCGCGACGCTGACGCTGCGGGGCGACCTGGACGGCGACGGCACCGCCGAAACGGAACTGGACCGCTACGCCTACGGAACGGAGGCCCCCCGCACGGGCGACTGGGAACACACCTTCACCGGCGGTACCGAGGACACGACGGCGTACCGTGAGCAGGACGACGCGGGCCAGTACATCGACACGGACAGCGCGGACGACTGGTACGACACCGGGACGCTCCCCGGCGAGAGCCCCCAGCCCGCGAGCGAGAACGTGACCGTCGAGGGCGTCACGCCGACCGGCGAGGACATCGACGGTGACGGCGAAATCGAGAAGACGACCGGCGTGAGCGTGGACCTGTCGAGCGGCGATGGGCCGACGGAGATCGTCGGGTTCGAGACGGACACGACGCTCGCGGCGGCGGTCGACCGCGGCGGCGACCGGGAGGTCGACGTGCCGGTCGATGGCGACGGCAGCGGCGACGACGGCTTCGCGGACGCCGAGGCGAACGTCTCGGCCGACGGCACACGATATCGGTTCGCGGACCTCGACGCCCTCCCGGGCTACGACGCCGAGAACGCGACGGTCCCGGGGAACGCGACCTTCGCGTTCGAAGTGGGCGAGTACCGGACCGACGACGGGTCCGTCGCCGACCTGGGAACGCTCGTACCGACGACGGCCGGCGACGCCAACCTGTCAGTGACGCTGCTGTTCGACGACGGCTCGACGGAGACGGTCCACCTGCGCCAGCGCCCGGCCGACATCGCGGTCAACGTGACCGCCGACAAGCCCGCGGTCGGCGACGGGGCGGAGGTCACCTTCAGTACGACGGTCAAGAACCTCGGTCCGGGGCGGGCGACCGGACCGATCCGCGTGAGTGACGGCTACGATCCCCGTCAGTTCGACCCGGTATCGGCGAGCAGTCCCGCGAACGGGCCCACCTACGACCCGGCAAGCGGGACCTGGACGATTCCGGACGGACTCCCGGCCGGCGAGTCGGTCACGCTGAACGTGACGATGCGCGCCAGCGGGAGTACGGGCGAGGCGCTCCCGTACACGGTCGCCCGGACGGAATCGGCGGTCGAGGACCCGGGCGTCGACAACGACGTGGACACGGCGTCGGTGACCATCGGCGGGGCGGACCCGTACCTGGAGATGACCTCGCCCCAGGACCCGAACGGCGACGGCACCGCACGCGTCGACAGCGGCGACACGGTGACGTTCGACCTGACCGTCGGCAACCGCGGGCCGGGCGACATCCCCAGCGGTCTCGTGGTCCGAGACGAGCTGCCGGCCGGGTTCATCCCGCTGTCACACGACGCGAGCGACGGCACGTACGACCCGGCGACGGGGAAGTGGCGGCTCTCTAGCGGCCTCGCGGAGGGCACGAGGGAGACCCTCACCATCCGGGCCATCGCCAGCCCGGTGCCCGGGGCGCTCGACAACACCGCGACCATCGCGGACGTGGGCGCAGCCGGTGACCGGAACACGTCCAACAACGAGGCGACCGTGACGGTCGAGGAACTCGAACGGCCGCCCAGCGACGGTGATGGCGGCGACAGCGGCGACGGCGACGCGGCCGTCTGCTCGGACCCGACGAACCTGGACGGCGACGAGACGGTGCTGCTGTGGTCGACGTTCGAAACCCGCGGTGACGACGACGCTGCACGGCTGGCCAACGCCAGCTGGAGCGCGAGCGGCGACGGCATCGCCGGGGTCAACGACCTCACCAGCGAGACCTGTGGGCAGTCGGCGTACACCGCGGACGGCGAGCAGCGACTCACCAGCCCGGCCGTCGACACGGGTGACTACGACCTCGTCGAGGTGGCCTACTGGGTCCAGAACGGGTCCGACGGATACACCGCAGACCTGCCCAGCGCCGAGAGCCCGAGCGGCGCGCCCGACGCCGCGGCGGAGGACCTCGCGGTCGAGTTCTACGGCGCGGACGGGGAGTGGCACCGCGTCGACTCCATCGAACAGGACGACCCCGCGCTGGCCGACGGCGCGCTCGAACAGCGGGTCTACCTGCCCGGCAGCGTCGCCAGCCACGACGAGTTCCGGCTCCGCTTCCACCAGCTCGACGGCGACGGAACCGACGACTTCTGGCACGTCGACAACGTCCGGGTCGTCGGTGGCCCGGACGACGACGGCGACATCGAACCGGTGGTCAGTTCGGTCGAGGGCGGCGACTCCGGCGACGCGGACGGCGTCTGTGCTGCCATCAGCTTCGACGCCTCGGACCTCGACGACCCGACGGTCATCGACAGTGGCCAGGGAGGGGTGCAGGTGAGCGGCGACGTTCTCGTCGAGGCCGACGTGGAGATCGACGGCAAGGTGCGGACGAACGGCGGCGACATCGTCATCCGGGACGACGCGAGCGTCTCGGGCGACGTCAGAGCCAACAGCGGGAACATCTCCATCGGTGACGGTGTCGACATCGGGGGACAGGTCCAGACCCAGGGCAGTAACGGCGGCAGTATCACCGTCGGAGACGACACGGAGATCAGCGGCTTCGTCACGGCCAACAGCGGCGATATCTGTATCGGAGTCGACGCCGATACCGGACAGGTCCAGACACAGGGCAGTGACGGTGGGAATATCGTCATCGGGGACGGCACCGAGACGGAGGGCTTCGTCAAGGCCAACAGCGGCGACATCTCTGTCGGCAACGACACGAAGGTCAGCGGTCAGGTCCAGACACAGGGGAGCGACGGCGGCGACATCGTCATCGGTGCCAGCGCGGAGGTGTCCGGAAACGTCCAGGCGAACGACGGCAACGTCTCCATCGGCGACGACGCCGACCTCAGCGGGCAGGTCAGCACGCAGGGGGGCGGTGGCGACATCGCCATCGGCGGCGACGGGGAGGTGTCCGGTGACGTCCAGAGCAACAACGGCGACATCTGTCTGGGGACCGGCGTCGAGGTCGCGGGGCAGATACGGACTCAGGGCAGCGACCCCGGGACGGTCACCGAGGGTGGTGACTGCGAGGAGCGGACGCCGCGGGGGACCGACCCGGACGGCGGGCAGGACCAGGGCCAGTCCGGTGACGACGGGTCGGACGCCCAAGCGACTACTGCCACCTTCGGCTACGAGAACAGCTACCCCGGCGCGGTCTACCTGACACCCGGGCCGGAGCTGCCGACGGGCCTGTTCGAGCCCGGGGAGCGCAACGACGTGCGCGTCAACCGGACGAGCGACCCGGTCGGCGAGGAGGGACCCTCGGTTGTCGGGCTCGACAGCGTCGGTTTCGAGGTGCAGGACACGACCCGGTACGGCGCCGGCGACGGTGGCTTGCCGAGCCGGTTCCCCGCCGGCTCCCCGGATAGCGTGCTGAACGTGACCGGGCTCGATGGCCAGCAGCTCGTCACGTGGTATCTCGGCGACGAGGCCGCGACCGCCAGCGGGAGTGGCAGCGACGGCAACGGTGACGATAGCGACGACGAGGACGACGACAGCGACGATGAGGATGACTCACGGAAGGCAATCAGCTTCGTCGCGGCCTGTCCCGCAGACGACGACATCGGGACGCTCGACATCACCGTCACCGAGACGAAGGACGGCGGCGAACCGGTCGCCATCGAGTGGACCAGCGACCACCCGGTCGAGACGGTGGTGCTGAAGGCCGGAACGTCGATGGAGAACTTCGACGCCGACGGCTCGGCCAGCGGCGCCGCGGCCGTCGGCGAGGGGGCGGCAGCCGGGAGCGCGCAGACGCCGTCGTCGCCGTGCCCGGACGGTGACGGGTTGAAGTACGAGTGGAACGAGGACGACGGAAGCTTCGGTTCGGAAGGAGAGGAAGAGGAAGAGGGATATGAGGGCTGGGAAATCAGCGACGACTGAAATCGCCGGTCGCACGACGGTCCCGGGCGGGGACCCAGATATGCCCGCAACTACTTAAGCGAGCGACGGAAAACAGGAGCAAGGAATGGAGTCCGGTGGACAGGAAGCCCGGTGGGACGGTCGGGCGCAGGCGATTCAACTCGGAGCGCTGCTGCTGTTCGCCATCCTCATCATCAACCTCTCGCTGTTCCAGGTGTTCGTCGTCCCGGACCAGAACTCGGAGATCGAGTTCAATCACAACGAGAACCTGCAGAACGACATGGTCGACATCCGGAACAACGTGCTAGAAACCGCGTCAACTGGGGCCAGCAGCCCGACGGGTGTCAAGCTGGGAACGCAGTACCCCGCCCGGACGGTCTTCGTGAATCCGGCGAACCCGAGTGGAAGCCTCCGAACAGAGTCGCTCGGTGAGGTCAAAGTTCTGAACGCCGAGGCGACTGGAGAGGCTGGCGACTACTGGGATGGGAGCGACCGGACGTTCGACACCAAGAGTCTCGTCTATCAACCGTCCTACAACTACTACACGAACGCACCGGAGACAGTATACGAGAACTCGGTGCTGTACAATCGGTTCGACTCGGGGACTGAACTGAACGTCACCGGACAGCAACTCGTCAACGGACGGACGATCACCCTAATCGCGCTCCAGGGGTCGGCGTCGGTCTCGAAGACCGGGTCAACGACGGTCGAGACTGAACCACTAAGCGCGCCACTTCGGCGACTCCCGTTGGGCAGAGACGGCGGCCCAGTTACCATCGAAATCCCGACCCAGCTCTCCGAAGATCGGTGGCGAACACTCCTCGCCGACGAACTCGACACCCCCGACGACGCGTCTACTTCCGATCCGACCGACGGAGATTACGTGACATTCCTCGACTGTGCGAACGCGCCGCCGGACCCGTGTGGCACCCTGACCCTCCAGATGGAGGACATCGGCTCCGAAAACTATCTACTCCGGACCGGCGCCGTCAGCGTCTCGGGGAACACGCTCTCCCAGAATCCGCAATACGTTGTCCGAGTAAGCGACCAATCGGCGAGCCTCGAAACAGGGGCGGAGACATCCCTGACAGTCGAAGTTCGGGACCAGTACAACAATCCAGTCAGCAATGTCGAGTTAACCGGTTCCATATCCGGTTCCAGTCCAACGGGGTCGCTCGACTCGACAACCCAAACAACCGACGAGAACGGGGAGGCGACGTTCGAGTACACGGCACCGGGGTCGGAGACGACCGACACCCTAATCGTCGGGTTCGACGGGGTGACCAATCCGAACGAACCCGAGGCCACTGAATTCAACATCAAAGTCGAGAGTGGGGGAGGAGAGGGAGACAGCACAGCACCGACGGCAACAAGTGCGAGCGCCAATCCCAACACGATCTCACCAGGTAATCCATTCGACCTCACGGCGTCGTTCGACGACGTAGGGAACGGTGGTAGCGACATTCTTGAAGCGACCTGGAGTGACCCTGTCTCCAGCGCCACCGGAGATTTAGCAGCCGTCGACAGCGAGTACGACCAGGCGAGAGAGGATGTCGAGGGGACGGTTCCGGGGACCACGACGAGTAGTTGGTCTGTCGGCGACCACGATATCGAGATAACGGGGACCGACGCGAACGCGAACTCAGTGACGACGCAGGTCACAGTCACCGTTGTCGAACTGGACGCGGTGACGCTGATCGACGACTTCGACACCTCCACGTCGTTCTCTGACACGAACTGGTCGCGAACCGCTGGAACGACCGCGAGCGAGGTCTCAATCGACTCCGACGCCTCGACGGCCCTCTCGAGGACGAACGCCGTCCGTATCGACGACATCGACGGAACGAACGAGGGAATCGTCTCTGATGCCTTCGACACCAGCTCGTACGGGTCAGTGAACGTCTCCGTGGCGGTCAAGCAGGGTGACCCCGCCTTCGTCGGCGACAATCCGGACCCTGGCGAGGACCTACTGTTCCAGTATCGAAACCCCAGCGGAGGCTGGGTGACAGCACGTGAGTTCCAGGCCACCGGCACCAGCGAACCGTACCAGACGTTCTCGACGGAGTTGACGGCCGGTGAGACACGCCACTCGAACTTTGCGGTTCGGATTGTTCAAGAGCAGACGAACGGCTTTGAGGACACCTGGTTCGTCGACGAGACCTGCGTCGCCGCAGGCACCGTCTGCCCCGGCTTTTCCGGAGCCTCCGCGACCAACATGGACACGCAGGCCAACGGAAACGGCGAGCAGACACTCTCGTTCACGCCCGACGCGGACCTCCCAGCCGGGAAAACCGTCACCATCGACCTCTCCGACGCACAGGACGCGACCAGCGGAAACAGCAACCAGTACCAGGTGGACTACCAAGTAGCGAGCGCGACGGTCACGAGTGGCGGCGGAACCGCTTCCTTCACGACCCGGACCGACCAAGTCGCCGTGCTGGAGTACGACCCCGCGAGCGACGTGAGCAACGGCACGCCAGTCACCATCGAGATCACCGGAGCAACGACCGGAAACAGTGGTCAGCAATCGAACCCGTACGACGTTGTGTTCGACCGTAACGACGGAGGGACCATCACCGCGACGTTCGACGTGAACTGATTTTCGACACCTGACGTAACCCCTGTCGACAGACCCATAAGGTACCGAACGGACACGGAACCATGAGCGAGCAGAGTGTCGGCATCGACGCGGTGGAGATCCACACAGGCAAACTGAGACTCGACCTCGCGGAGACGTACGCGCCCGCGAAGGACGATGATCCGGGCAAGTACACGAAGGGGCTCGGCCTGTTCGCCTCCTCGTTCCCGGACGTGTACGAGGACATCGTGACGATGGGCGCGAACGCGGCCCACCGGCTGATGGAGCGGCGCGACCTCACCCCCGCGGATATCGGCCGCATCGACGTGGCCACGGAGTCCTCGTTCGACAACTCGAAGCCGGTCTCGACGTACATCGCGGGCTGTCTGGAGCAGGTGTACGAGGAGGACTTCCACCACGCCAACAAGGGCGAGCGGAAGTTCGCCTGCATCTCGGGCACGCAGTCGCTGGACGACGCGTACAACTGGATCCGCGCGGGGCGGAATCGTGGCCGGGCGGCGCTGGTCATCGCGACGGACACGGCGCTGTACGCCCGTGGCGACCCGGGCGAGGCGACGCAGGGCGCCGGTGCCGTGGCGATGCTCATCTCCGAGGACCCGGACCTCGTCGAGCTGTCTACCCACCAGGGGTACGGGAGCGCCGACGAGACGGACTTCCTGAAGCCCAACCAGCAGTTCCCGAGCGTCGACGGAAAACGGTCGGTACAGGTGTATCTCGCACGGATGCGGGAGGCGCTGATGGACTACGAGTCCGTCGCGGGGGACACCCACCCCGACGACTTCGCGCTGGTGCCGTTCCACACCCCGTTCCCGGGGATGGTCCGGAAGGCCGCGCTGCTCGGGTTCCGGCACGTCGCCCGGGACACGGAGTACGAGGACCAGCTCGCCGAGGAGCTCGGTCGCCAGCCCCGGCAGGCGGAGTACGACGACATCGAGGCGTTCCAGGACGCGCTCAAGGACTACACGGACGCACTCGCCGAGACGGAGGTGTACCAGGACTGGTACGCCGAGACCGTCGAGCCGACGCTGGAGCTGTCGCGGTACGTCGGGAACTGGTACACCGGCAGTGTCCACGTGGCGCGGGCATCGGGGCTGCTGGAGGCCGCCGAGGCCGGCAAGGACCTGACGGGCGAACGTCTCCTCGTCGGCTCCTACGGGAGCGGCGCACAGGCCGAGATCCACCACGAGGTGGTCCAGCCCGGTTGGGAGGAGAACATCCGTGCGCTCGGCGTCAAGGACCAGCTCCGCGACCGGTACGAGCTGACCTTCGATGAGTACGAGCGCATCCACGACGCGCACAACCACGAGAAGGAGACCGACGTCGACGCGCTGACGACGCCCGAGGCGGAGTTCGTCTTCGACGGCTGGGGCCGGATGGGCGAGCGCAAATACCGGTACGTCTAATCGCGAGCGAGCACGGAGTCGTCAGCTGACGACAGATTTCTCAGAGTTCGTAACCGCACGCGGCTATTCAAGCCCCGACAGCCACACGTACGGACGTGCGAGGGGACCGGCGAACGGACGGGTGGGGTGGGCGGTACGCGAGGGCCGCGAGCGGCGCAGCCGTAGCCAGTGTGGGACTCGTCACCGCAACGGGGCACGCCGCAGCCCACGACTGGGCCACCCGGAACCGAACCGAGGCCGCGGAGGTGCTGGCGGGCGCACGGGTGAACGAGAGCGCGGTTCTGTCCGCTCGTGAGGGCGGCCGCGTGGCCGCGGCCACGAACGATGCGGGCCTCCTGCCGGGTGTGAGCGGGCCGGTGGAGTGGGCACTGTTCGCGTTCGTCGGCCTGCTCGCCGCCGTCCTCGCGTTCGGCCTGCTGGTCGTCGTCGCGAAGCTGACGTACGGACTCGTGACCGGCACCGCGGGCTGGCTCTCGCGGGCCGCGACCGTCCTCCCGCTCTCGGAGGGGCAGGTCCGGGTCGCGGTCGTGGCGATGCTGGCGATGGGCGCGGTCATGTTCGTCGGCGTGGAGGTGCAGAACAACACCACGTCACTGTGGGAGAGCGAGGAGGGGCCGGCCGGTCAGGCGAACGACCTCAAGGAGCAGGGACTCGACGGGGACGTGATCCAGAGCCTGGAGGCGGATGGGATCATCCGAGGGGAGACGTACAGCGGCCCGGCATACGAGCGGCCGACGCCCGACACGGACGGGGACCGGCTGAAGGACTCGTGGGAGGAGCGCGGTGTCACCCCGTCCGGCGTCCCGCTGCCCGGCGCCGATCCGGACCGCAAGGACATCTACGTCGTCGTGACCTACGGCGCCAACGTCTCCGCCTACACGGAGGCCGAGAAGCGGGCGCTCCGGGAGTCCTGGGCCCGGATGCCGGTCGACAACCCGGACGGAACGGAGGGCATCACCCTCCATCTCGTCGAAGGCGAGCGGCTCGGGACGACACCGACCTTCGACTCCGGACGGTTCGGGGCGGTCTACCGCGAGCAGCTCGACGGCCCCCGCTGTGGCGTCTACCATCAGGTCGCCGTCGGCCACGTCGGCCTGGGGAACACCATCGGTATCGGCGACGTGCCGGGCTACGCGACGGTGGTCGAGGGGAGCCGGGTCCGGTTCAACGGGAGCGAGACGACCCGGCGGGTCCACGTCACGAACCACGAGCTCCTGCACAACGTCGTCGGCGTCCTCCCGAACGGCGGGACACACACCACGGAGGGATGGCTGGTGCCGGCAGTCCAGCCGGACGAGGACAGCCTCTCGCCGGCCGCCGAGTCGGTCCTCGATGATGGACTCACCGGCTCGGGCTACTACCAGCACAGCGTCTGTGTGGACGGAACACCAACCGGTACCGCGAGCGGCTGAGCAGGGCGAACGGCTGGACAGGAGGATGGCTGGACACGGGCGAGTGAGACCGGCATCGGTCGGCTACGCCACCTCCCGCAGCCCGCCCAGCAGGTCCTCCAGCGGACCGTCCGCGACGGCCAGCGAGAACCCGTCCACGCGGGCGAGTTCCGGGGCGTGCTCCCAGCACTCCTCGGGCGTGATGCCGTGCAGGACCACCGCGGACGGCGTCGGCGTCACCACGCGCAACGCGACGAGCGGCGACTCCCCGCGCGTGACCTCCGTGAACACCAGGACGCGGTTGGTCGACTGCCCGTACAGCCGGTAGAACTCCTCACTGGAGAGTCGGGTGATGGCCTGGATGGAATTGATGACGGTGTGGCCCGCGACGGTCGTGTCGTCGCCGGGCGCGAGTTCCGTCGCGCCCACGGCCTCGTACACCCGCGAGATGGGGACCCGAGCGGGGTACTCGCGCAGGTCGTGGACGATGTCGCGGTCGAAGCCTGCCTCCACGACGCGGGCGTGCTGGCGCACGCGCCCGCCACCGCGTGCCTCGTCGATAGCGAGCAGGGCCTCGACGACTCGCCGGACGATGCCGATGCCCGGCGAGTCGCGGCGGCCGCCCTCGTAGTCCGAGACCACCGAAGGGGAGACACCGAGCTCGTCGGCGAGTTCGGTGCCGCTCACGTCGAACTCGGTGCGCCACTTGCGCATCGTCGCGCCGGGGTCGTCGCTGAGCGTTATCTCGCCGGCCATCCGCTCGGCGAGACGGCGGCGGGCGTCCGTGTCGTGGTCGGGCATCGGTTACTGGCTGTTCCACCCGCAAGGTGTTGAACCAGTCGGTCGCCGTGAGTGGCCCTGTCGAAGTTATTTCCCCCAACTTGCTCAATATCTCCAGAATAGATTTTTTAATCCCGTAGATAACAGTACTAGTTCTGTACTACGTACGATATTCGAGAATCGGAGCCGCGCCGGGGCGCGCGTTACCGTTCGCGCCGCGCGAGCGCCAGTACGCCCAGAACGGCCGCGACGAGGGCCGTCACGGCACCGAAGCCGGGCTGGCCGCCCGTCTCCGTGCCGGGGGCGGGCGTCTCCGCGCCCCCGTCACCGCCGTCGCCAGCGTCACCGGTCATCGTCTTCGCGGTCGCCGTGTCCGTTGGCACCTGCCGCGTGTTCTGGAACGCCTCGGACATGTTCTGCATCGGCTGGACCACGCGCGGCCCCGGCTGGCTGATGAGGTTGTTGTCCACCGTCAGCGTCTGGTTCAGCCGGTAGGCCGTGGTCGAGTCCCAGGGGGCGCCCGAGGGCAGCGGCGAGCCGGCCGGCCGGACGACCCACTGCGGGTTCCGGTCCGCGACGATCTCGTCGTTCAGCGGCTTGTACCCCGACACACCGGCGTTCGCGGCGATGTTGTCGCCGCCGGCCGTCTCGATGGCCTCGTGGATGAACGTCCCCTCACCGGTGGTGAAGTTGTAGAAGAAGTAGGCCACGCGGGGGCGCTGCTCGGGTGCGTTCGCGCGGATATCCTCCAGCGAGGCATTGAAATCGCTGTTGACGGTCGCCGCGCGGTCACAGGCGCCCGTGAAGCGGCCGAACAGCGACACCTTCGTCGTGATGGACGCGAGCGACTTGCCGAAATCGACCTTGTAGACGGTGAGGCCGGCGCTCCGGAGCTGCGAGACCGTCCCGTTCGGGACGATGTTCGGTGCGAGCACGAGGTCCGGCTGCAGGCCGACCACCCGCTCCTGGTTGACGGTGCCGTCCTGGTTGGTCACGTCGGTCCGGTTCTGCGAGCCTTCGAGGTAGGCCGTGGTGGGCCCCGTCGGCAGGCCGACCACGCTGGACTCCTCGTTCAGCTCCCACATCGTCTGTGCGGCGCTGGGAGCCAGCACGACCACCCGCTCGGGGTCCTCGGAGACGGTGACGTTCGTCCCGGTCGCGTCGACCCGCGAGACGGGGAACGAACAGTCCTGCTGGGTGGCCGCACCCGCGCTGTCCGACACCGATGCGTGCGTCCCGGTCGGGCCGGTGGCCGATGCCGCCAGCGCCCCGCCGGGCGCGACGGTCATCAGTAGTACGGCCACGACCAGCGTCGTGAGTGTGCGCATGCAGGGCGGAGTCGACTATGCAACAAGTACTTACCTATCCCAATCTCGTTTGCGCACGAGATGTACGAGCGGCAGCGCACGGTCGCGTGGTCGGCAGGGCTGGTGGCCGCACTGGCGCTCGTGACCGTCTACAGCGCCACCATCGGCCCCGTCGCCATCCCCCCGGTGGCGGTGGCGAAGGCCATCCTCAACGACATCGCGCTGCCCACGCTGGCCGCTGGGGCCGGACTGGTGCAGTGGGTCCACCCGTTCACCTTCCCGGTCGATCAGTCGCACGCGGTCATCGTGACGAAGCTCCGGCTGCCGCGGATCGCGCTAGGTGCGGCCGTCGGCTTCGCGCTCGCGACGGCGGGAACCGTGATGCAGGGGTTCTTCCGCAACCCGATGGCCGACCCCTCGATCATCGGCGTCTCGACGGGCGCCGCCGTCGGTGCCGTCGCCGCCATCGTCTTCCAGCCGGCCATCCCCCTGCTGCCGGACCTGCAGGCGATGGCGTTCGGGATGGCGCTGCTCGCGGGCTTCACGGTCTACCTCGTCGCCCGCGAGGGCGGCCGGACGCCGGTCGCGACGCTGCTGCTGGCGGGGGTCGCGGTCCAGACGTTCCTCGGCGCGGTCGTCTCCTACACGCTGCTGTTCGCCGGCGACTCCCTCGAGCGGGCCGTCTACTGGCTGATGGGCCACCTCCACGCGGCCAACTGGGGGAAGGTCGGCGCCATCTGGCCGGTCGCCGTGCTGGGCTTCCTCGTCACGCTCGCGTACGCCCGCGACCTGAACGTCCTCCTCGTCGGTGAGGACGACGCGCATACGATGGGCGTCGAGGTCGAGCGTACGAAGCGGGTGCTGCTGGCCGTCGCGAGCATCCTGACGGCTGCCGCGGTCGCCGTGGCCGGCGTCATCGGCTTCGTCGGCCTCGTCGTCCCGCACGTGATGCGCCTCCTCGTCGGCCCGGACCACCGCATCCTCCTCCCGACCTCGGCGCTCGCCGGCGCGGGCTTCCTCGTCGCCACCGACACCCTCGCGCGGGCCGGCCCCGCGGAGGTACCGGTCGGCATCGTCACGGCGGCGCTCGGCGCCCCCTTCTTCCTCTACCTGCTTCGCAACCGCGAGGTGCATTCGCTGTGAGCGAGGATCGACCCGACACGGAAGGCGACGTGGCCGGCAGTGAGGATGCACCCGCACTCGAACTGGATGACGTGAGCGTCCGGTACGGCGACCGGACCGTCCTCGACGGGGTCTCGCTCTCGGTCCGGCCCGGAGAGTTCCTGGCGCTCGTCGGCCCGAACGGCGCCGGCAAGACCTCGCTCCTGCGGACCGTCAACGGACTCGTCACACCCGACTCGGGGACGGTCCGCATCGCCGGAACGGACGCCACGACCCTCTCGGTGCGCGAACGCGCGCGCCGGGTCGCGACCGTCCCACAGGAGACGAGTGTCGGCTTCGACTTCCCCGTCCGCGACCTCGTGGCGATGGGCCGGACGGCCCACCGTTCGCGGTTCTCGCGGGGGGGCGAGAGCGACCGGGCGGTCGTCCAGCGCGCGCTCGACCGGACCGACACCGCCGGCTTCGCGGACCGCCCCGTCGGGTCACTGAGCGGCGGCGAGCGCCAGCGGGTCGTCCTCGCACGGGCACTCGCACAGGCCGCACCGCTGCTCCTGCTCGACGAACCGACCGCCAGCCTCGACATCAACCACCAGGTCCGTGTCCTCGGGCTGGTGAGCGACCTCGTCCACGCACCCGCCGACGGCTCGACGACCGGGGACGGCGCGGCCGACACGCCTGCCGAGCGAACCGCCGTCGCCGCCATCCACGACCTCGACCTCGCCGCCAGGTTCTGCGACCGTGTCGCGTTGCTCGCCGACGGCGGTATCCAGGCGATCGGTCCGCCGGCTGCGGTGCTCGACGCCGAGCGACTGCGGGCCGCGTACGACATCGAGACGGTCGTCACGGAGAACGCCGCGACCGGGACGCCGACCGTGACGGCGCTGACGGACGCCGCCACGAACGGGGTCGAGCCGTCGCGGACGCCGCTGGAAGCCGACGACGACTAGGGCTACCGGCGCCGGTAGAGGACATCGGCGAGGGCGGCCCCGACCATCATCGGCAGGAAGAGCGACAGCCCGACCACGAGTACGAGGGTCGCCCACCGTGCCCCGCCGGGCGGCCAGAGCTGGGGCCACAGGTCGGCCAGCGCCCCCCGGAACCAGACGACCGCCAGCACGAGGAAGAGGAACCCCGTCGCCAGGCGGACCAACCGACGGCGCGACTCGTCCCCGGTGGCCTCGTCGTCCAGAACGCCGAGCGGGTCCTCCGGGTCGGGTGCCGTCACGTGATTCCCTTCGAACGGGGGGCGTTAACGACTTTCGACGCGGCCGGGACAGCGTTATCAACTCGGGGGGCTATCGGGAACCAACGACATGGCGAACAAGATCGCGCTGCTCCTGCTGGGGGGAATCGTCGTCACGGCGACGAGCGCGGGGGCCGCCATCGGCGTCTACCTCGGTGACGGTGGGCCGTTACTCGGGGGGAACAACGACGGCGGGGACGGCAGCGCGGCGCCGACAGCGACGCTGACTGCCACCGCCACAGCGACCACGGCCCCGGCCACGGACGCGGACGCGGGTGGCGGTAACGGTGACAGTGACGGCGGTGGTGGTGGAACCGCGACCGAGGAACCGGGGAGCGCCGGCACGACACCACCGCCGACATCGACTGCGACGCCGCCGACCGCGACACCAGAGCCGGACGCGACGGCGACACCGGGACCGGTCCGCCCCGACTCGTTCAACGAGACGAAGGTTCGGCTGCTGGTCGTCGAGGAGATCAACGACCGGCGCGTCGAGCGCGGGCTGGAGAGACTCCGGTCCGACGAGGTGCTGACCCGGATGGCCGGGAACCACAGCCGCCGGATGAGCGGGCAGGGCTACGTCTCCCACGCCGCGGGGGGCTACACGACCGCGGAACGTTACCGCCGGAATGGTCTAGACCAGCGGTGTGGAATCCTCGATTCCGAGCGCAACACCGTCCGGGAGGATCGGGAGATCGAGGCGCTCGACAAGGTCTCGGCCGGCGGCGAGTTCGACAACCGGACGAACCGGAACGAGCGCGAGATCGCGGTCGACGCCGTCGAGAACTGGTTCGCGACCGACTCCGAGCGCCGGAAGCTCACCTACGAGAACGCCGGGCAACTCGGCGTCGGCGTCCACGTCAGCGGGAGCAACCGGGCGTACCTCACCGTCGACCTCTGTTCCTGACGACCCGTTTGTGCCGTCGACATCCGCTGTTTCGGTGGGTTCTGTCCGAGACGAGTGCGTCGGCTGGCTCCCACCCCGATACTGTTAAGTGATAGCACGACCCACATATTGGCGCTATGCCCCCGCAGAGCCACCCGGCGGACGAACGCATCCTCGAGTTCTTCGGGGACAACCCACCCGAGTACGTCCCTATCGTGGCCAACCGGCTGGGGATCCACGTCCGATACGCGGAGCGACGGGTGGAACGTCTGGTCGACCAGGGACTCCTCGCGCCGGTGAGCAACGAGGTGATCTACACGACGACCGACGCCGGTGAGCAGGTCATCGCCGGCGAGGCGACCATCGGCGCCGCGATGGAGGCGGCTCTGGACGACTAACTTTCAAGTATCGTTCCGGCGAGACGGACCGCATGGACGCCGCAGACCGCTTCATGCTCATCGGACTCCTCCTCATCGCAGTCGCGATCGGCGCCGGCATCGTCGCCGCACTGGCGGGGTTCTGAGCGGCTTCGAGCAGGTCGGGAGCGTCGACGCGAGCGTGACCCGTGGAACCGGATGGGTCGAATTTAAGCAGTCGGCGCTGTAGCCGTCGGTATGGACGAGTTCGACGAAATCGTCTCCTCGTGTACGCCCCGCGAGACCGGCGCCGTCGACATCTACCAGAACACGGTCGGGCTGGCGTGCCCGTCCTGTGACGAGCCGTTCGACGACCTCATCGTCTCGAAGGAGTTCACCCGCCTCAACCTCTCCCGGCAGATGGACATCTGCGCGTCGGTCCACGAGGGGAACCCGGTCCTGTTCACCCACCGGAAGTAGCGTCGGGCTCCCCGCTCGTTCCGGGGGCGAGTGCGTCGAGGCTCCGGAGCCGTCGGTCCCCCAGTACACAGCAGCCGCGCCGCTCGTGTCCATGGCGCTCGACGTGAACCCCCTCCAGCCCGGCGTTCCATGCCGCGCCCACGTCCGAGGGGTTGTCGCCGACCAGTGGCCCCGCGGGGTCCCGTCCGACAGCGAGATCGGCGAGCGCCAGCTCGACCGGTCCGGCGTCGGGTTTCCAGCCCGTCTCCTCGTCACAGCAGACGACCGTGTCGAACCAGTCACGCAGGTCCAGCCGGTCGAGCACGGGCTCGGTGAGGTAGGACTGGCAGTGGGTCACCAGCCCGACCGGCTCGTCGAGCGCACCGACCCACGCGGCGTCGTCGTAGCAGAACGCGGCCTCGGCGCGGGCGATAGGGTCCTCGACCTCGTGGAACGTCTCCCAGAACGCCTCGACGTCGACGCCACGCTCGGCCAGCACGTCGTTCGCGCCCGCGCCGAACCCGTGCCAGATGGCCTCGGCCTCGGTGGGGCCGAACTCGTGGCCGATCCGGTCGCCGACCTCGCCGAGCGTCTCGTGGATGTACGACGGCTCGACGTCGACCAGCGTCCCGTCGAGGTCGAACAACCAGACATCGTAGTCCGCGGCGTGGCTCATCCGGACACAGGTAGCCGGTCGGCGGACAAGTACCTGCTGACCACGCATCGGCCGATGGGGGCAGCCACGGTCGGCGCGTTCGGCGTGTTCGGCCGCGAGCGCCCTACTCCCGGACGTGGATGGAGGACCCGAGGTACTTGTGCAGGACCTCGTCGACATCGTCGGCACGGAAGAGCGAGAGGTCCGCCGCGATGGCCTCACGCAGCGCCGACAGATACGCCTCGTCGGTCCGGAGTTCGCGGAAGGCGACCGAGATCACCTCGACCCCGAGTGCCTCACTCGCCAGGTCGCACAGGTGTGCCTCGTCGTTCGCCTCGCCCCGCCAGCAGTTGTCGCGGAAGAACAGCCAGCCCGCCTCGCCCGGCGGGTCGGCCCGTCGCTCCAGCGTCGTCTCGAACGTCTCCGGTGCGACGGTCACACCTTCGGCCGGCTCCAGCCGGAACGTGACACGGAAGACGTACGCCGCGTCCCCGGGGACCTCCGCGGCCCCGTGGTCTCGGGGCTTGTCGGCCATCTCAGTCGGCGAGCTCGTTCAGCCGCTCGGCGAGGTCGATGTCCTTCGTCGTGACGCCCCCCTCCTCGTGGCTGGTCAACTCGACGGTCACCTCGCGCCACTCGACGGTCAGCGTCGGATGGTGGAACGCCTCCTCGGCGAGTCCGCCCGCGCCCGAGGCGAAGCCGACGCCCTCGAGGTAGGAGTCGAACTCGTAGGTCCGCTCGATCCGGTCGCCCTCGTGGCTCCAGCCGTCGGGGAGCTGCGCGTCGATCTCATCGTCGGACAGGAGGTCTGCCATGGCCGTGGCCACGACCGGCGGGTGGATAAGACTACGGCCAGTCCGGGCGCTCGACCAACACGCCGGTGCCTCAGTCGTCGCTCCGGCTACCGCGCTCGGCGCCCGACAGCTCACGCGAGCGGCCGGTCGCCAGCAGGTTGGTGTGGGCGGCGGCGAACGACAGGTAGAACGCCAGCAGCGTTCCGCCCGTCATCGCCAGTTGCGCATCCGCGCCGAACACCTGCCGACCCAGCACCAGAAGCCCACCGAGCACGACCGCCGCGAGGCCGGTCGCCAGCGTCATGCGCGGCGCACTGCCCGCCTCGCGACTCCAGACGGTCGCCCAGCAGAGCGCCGCCAGCGCGGCCAGCCCGACGGTGTACAGCGCGACCTGTGCGGTCGCCCCATAGACGAACACGAGCCGGGGCGAGAGGACGAGGAAAGCCGGCAGGAGCGCGGCCGCGGCCAGCGTCGCCCGGCGGGCCGCCCCGGTCGACGCGACCTCGGCGTACGACCACCCGGTCGCCAGCGCCACGCCGGCGTAGATGACCGTCGCCGTCGAGAAGTGCGCCGTCAGGATGACCCACTCGTACTCCGTGACGGTCAGGGCACCCAGGACGATCTGTGCGGGCAGCAGGACCGTTGCAACGGAGAGGGCGCCACGGACGCGGCGCGAGAGCCCCGCTCGCCACGCGTGGCCGGTGGCCCCGAGGATGACGAACCCCGTCACCATCGCGACGAGCCGGTGGAACCACTCGATGAAGCTCATCCAGTCGGCCGGGAACAGGCCGAACACCGCACCGTCACACAGCGGCCACCGCTGGGCACACGTCAGCCCGGCACCCGCCGCCGCCGTGTACACGCCCAGCAGCATCAGAATCCCCGTGAGCGCGGTCGTCCCCGCGAGGTAATGTCGGAAGGACAGCTCCGACCGGGACGGGAGGTCCATACCCGCGTTCGGGGTGGGATGGACTTAGGCGTCTCCCTTCGGTCCCAGGCACTGGGACCGGACCGGCACGTGGGGACGGAGACAGATGTCTCTCCGTCGTCGTGTGGCGCGCGAAAGAATGGAACCGCGAAGTCAGTTCGAGAACCCGTGAGGGTTCCGTGTGTTAGTCGCGACGACGGAGCGCGATGAGGGCGGCACCGACGAGCGCGATCAGCGAGACAGCCAGGCCGAAGCCGGGCTGACCGTCGCTGCTCGTGGTCGTCGTCTCCTCACCATCGGTCGGCGTCGGCTCGTCAGCCTCGGTCGGCGTCGGAGTCGGCTCGTCGGCCTCGGTCGGCGTCGGAGTCATCTCGCCAGCGAGCGAGATCTGCCCGCTGTCGAGGACGATCTGACCGTCCGCGTTCAGGTACGGACCGTCGTCGTCGCCGTTGGACGAGACGAAGTCGTACGTCTCGTCGCCGTCCGTGTCACGGTGCGGCATGGCGAAGAACTGGCCGCTCTCCTCGACCGGGGTGTCCAGGCTGACGTTGATGTCGGCGCTGGTACCGCTGTCGAGGTAGGCGGACGTGCCACGCACGGAGCCGAACGGATCGTCGGACACCGTGGCGTCGTGGATGGTCACGAAGCCACCGTCGGGGAGACGCGCGCTCTCGACGAGCACGGAGTCACCGTTGGTGGTCTGGTCGTTGAGGGTGACCGTGGCGACGCGCTCGACCGTGATGGTCGCGGCGTCGACCGTGGCGTTACCCTCGTTGTTCGTGTAGGGGCCGTCGTCGGCGCCCTCACTCGTGACGAAGTCGTAGGTCTCGTCACCGTCGGAGTCCAGGTGCGGCATCGCGTAGTACGTGCCGGACCCGGACGGAGCGATCGGTGAGTCGAGCTCGACCGTGACGTTCTCCGTAGTGCCAGCCTCGAGGTAGCCCGAGGTGCCACGGACGGAGTCGAAGACAGCGCCGTCAGAGACGAGCGTGGAGTCGTGGATCGTCACGAAGCCACCCTCGGAAACGGTGACGCTCGCAACGTTCAGGCTCGTCGCCTGACCCGTGAAGGTCTGGTTGCTGAACGTCGCAGCGCCGACCTGTGCCGAACCGACCTGGCCGGGCGTCTCGGCGTTGTCCTCGAGGTTCTGGTTCTGAACAGTCGCCGTGAAGCTCGTGTTCGAAGCGACGTCCGAGAAGTCGAACTCGCCACCGAAGGTGCCGTCAGGCTGAACCTCGGCGGTGTCCTCCTTCAGGAACGCATTGTTGCCGGTCGTCCGGGCACGGACGGTGAACTCCGTGTGGGGAGCCAGGTTCGTCGTGCCGTTGATGAACTGACCGGACTCGGCATCGACCGTGACGATGCCCTGCTCGTTCGTGTCGAACTCCAGATCGCGCTCCTGGAACTCGAACGTGTCGAAGACGATCTCGGACTCGTCCGAGCTCGGGTCGTCGTCGGCGACGTACGGGTTACCGGTGTAGCCAGACTGCGGCGAGACGACATCACCGTCGCTCTCGGTCTCGGGGACCGTGAACGAGGCGTTGTAGTCATCGCCCGTCTCGAGCGCGTTAGCGTCGGAGTAGTCGTCGGGGTCGAAGACAACGTACAGCGTGTTGTTGTCCTCATCGGGGTAGACGACGGCGTCCTGGATGGGCAGGCTGTCGGGAGCGTCAACGTTCGGCCCGACATCCTCGGGCGTCAGGGCCAGACCGAGGAGACCCTCGACCTGGTCGTCGCCGGAGCCGGCCGCACCGGTCCGACCAGCGTCGAAGAACTGCGCCGCGGAGGCGCTGTCCTGCTCGGAGAGGGCCGACGTGTAGTCGCCCTCACCGTCGAAGCCGGGGTACCCGAAGATACCCGTAGCGTTCACCTGCAGGACGATGTGGTTACCCTCGGCGACGGTGTCGGACTGCGTGATGGAGTCACGCAGCTCCTCGGCGTCGTCGTAGGTACCCGCGTCACCAGAGGAACTCTGGATGGAGCTCGGGGCCGTGTAGATTGCGGCGCCGTTGGTGCTCCGCTCCTGGAGCGTCAGCACGGCGACGTCGGTCTCCGTGTCGCCCACGAAGGCCGTCACGTCGTAGTCGTAGTCCTCGAGCGGCTCGTTGAGGCTGCTGTCCTGGGGCCGGTTGATAGCGGAGGAGACGATGACGTCGTCCTCCGTGTTGAACGTCCGCTCGTTGTTGACGCCGGCCTGGAAGGTGTTGAACGTGAAGTTGACGACACCGTTGTCGTCGTCGTCCTCGAGCGTGACCTCCTGCTCGTAGTTGGCCTCCTCGGTGCCGAAGATGACGGTAACCTGGTCCGTCTCCTCCAGCGAGAGGGAGAACTTCGCGACGTCACCGCGCTCCTCCACAACGGAGCCGGTGATGAAGTTCGCGTCGAGGTCGTCCTCCTCGGTCACGTCGATGGAAGCGGTGTCCTCTGCGGTCGTGTCGACGACATCGATGTCCAGCGTGTAATCGCCGGTGTCGATGCCGGAGAAGCTCACGTCGACGTCCTGGTCGGTGTCGGTCACCTGGAACGTGACGTTGCTACTGCCCTCCAGCTGGAGGCTGTTGATAGTGCCAGCCGACTCAGCGTCGCTGAACATCGACTGGAGGTCGCTCTGGCTGAGGTCGTCAGCGCCGACCTCGACCGTGTACGTGCTGCGAACCGGAGAGTCGAAGTTCAGCGTCTCGGAGTCGCCCGAGGAGACGCTGCCGTCGTCGAACTCGGTGCTGAGCGTCTGGACGACGATCTCGGTCGTCGGGTCGCCACCGTTCTGACCGTTCTGCACGTCGGCCGCAGACTGGGTTCCGGTGGCCTCGCCCTCGTCGTTGAACTGGATGTACTGACCGTTGCTGGTGGTGATGACGTAGTCGCCCTGCAGGTCGGACGTGTCGATCTCACCAGTACCGGTACCGAGGTCCTGCTCGAGCGAACTGGACTCACACTCGCCGGTCGTGGAGTCGAAGTCGCAGGAGCGGAGCTGGGCACCGTTGGGGGCCTGGCCGTTCAGGTTGTAGAACAGGTCCTGACCCTGGTAACGGACCGAGCGGTCGTCCCAGTTGGCGTCGGGGCCGTCGTCGGTCCCGCCGTCGTCGCCACCGTCACCGGCGACGCTCAGGACAGCGGTGCTCTCGCCACCGCTCGAGCTCGGGTTGTAGTCGACGACTGCATCGTAGTCGCCGCCGTTCCGCGGGTTGCGGAACTCGTTGTTCTCGACCACGAGCACGACCAGGTCGCCCTGCTCGACAGTCGTCGAGAAGCTGCTACCCGTAACTTCGAGCGTCTCGAAGCGGTTAGCGTTGTTCTGGTTGCTCCCACTGACACTGGAGCCGGACGTGTCGTCGGGAGTGTCATCTCGGACGAGGGTCGCGAGGTCGGAGCCGGCATCGCCCTCGTACAGTCGAACCTCGACGTCATCCGACTGGATGTCGCTGGCGAAGCCACCGCCGGTGAAGGCGGAGTCATCCGAGAAGTCGACCTCGATCCCGCTGAACGAGCCGTCAGTCGACTCGATAGCGGTCGAGGCATAGAAGTTGGTCGTTTCGCCCGCTGCATCCGAATTGCCTAGACTGGTGTCTCCCTGCGTTGCTTGCGCATTAGCAGCCGCAGCAGCCGTGCCGGCGAAGGCGACGGTACCTGCGAAGACGGAGAACACCATGAGCGCGGCGAGTGTAAGGCCGCGCAGTTTCTTTCGTGTTCCTGTCATATTTGGTTGGAATCGTTTGCAACCGCACCGCGATCGGCAACAACAGTTTCCACCGCAACCCGGGGCACGCCGGCGCCGTTCGCCTCGTGCACAGACCCGAGCGGGGTACTCCGTGCTGTCACCATGGGTAGGGGTACGGCCAGAACAAGCCGCGGGTATAATAAATGCTTTCTGGTCAAACATGAGGCGCGACACCGCTTCACACGCGCTGTGGGCGCCGGATTCGGCCGGAAAGCATTTACCCCACTGCTCGCCGGATGGATGACTATCGAACGACGGTCGTCTGCCGGGTGTCGAACGGGGGGCAGACGAGCGGCCAGCGACCCCGCACGGCGACTCAGTCCGAGCGTGGCGGGGAGCGGATATCCGGGACACTACCGGCCCGGTCACCGACGAACCGTGCCACGTGTGCCCCCTCGGAGCGTTCGAACCCGGCCTCGCGGGCCAGCCGGTCGAGTTCACGGGCAACCCGGCTCCCGTACTGGGCCGCTCGCTTCCCGCGGAACGCGACGCGGTCGGGGACGAGCGAACGCGCCGCCCGCCGGAGGGCGACCTTCCGCTCGCCACGCTCGCTCACCAGCAGTCGCTCGGGCAATCCGAGGGCGGCACGGACCACCGCGTCGTGGAGTAGCGGTGCGACGGGTTCGACGCCCGCCGCCCGCAGCGCGAGGACATCCCGCTCCAGCTGGTCGGGCAACCCGGTGACGACCTCGCGGACCGCATCTCGGACGGTACCTGCCGAGAGACGCGGGTCCTCCGGAGCCCGTGCGACCTTGTCGTAGCCGCCGAACAGTTCGTCGGCACCCTGGCCGACCGCCAGTCGTTCGTACCCATCCTCGCGTGCGCGACGCGCGACGGCGACCAGCGGCACCGCGATGGCCACGTCCATGGCGTTCGTCCGCCCGGTCGCGCGGGCGACGGAGAGGGCGTGCTCGCGGATGGCGGCGTGGTCGAGTTCGACGACGGTGAGCTCGTCCGCACGGCCACAGAGGCGGGCGGCCTCCCGTGCGGCCTCGATATCCGGGCTTCCGGGAACACCCGCGACGTAGAGTGGCGCCTGCGGGAACCCCGCGGCCACGACGGCCGAGTCGACGCCACCGGAGAACGCGACCGCGAGGTCGTCCCGACCCGACGGCACGGCGGCGACGCTCTCGGCGATGGCGTCCCGAACGTCCGTTACGGCCCGTCGGTCGTCGGTGGCCGGTGGCAGGTCAGGAAGCGACCAGACCCGCTCGTCGCCGTCGGCCGACCGGACCGTGCCCGCAGGGAGCCGGACCGGCGTGTCGAGCGCCGTCGGGTCGGCGCTGACCGCCTCGTGGTCGCCACGCTCGGTGAACAGCGGATAGCGGCCGAGTACGTCCCGGACGGGACGTCCATCGGGGAGCGTCCCCGCGAACCCGTGGGTACCGGGGAGCGGGTCATCCTCGCGGAGCGCTCGCGCCACGAGGTCGGCGTCGGACCCCTGCATCGGCGACGAGTCGAGCGGCATCAGAACGGGGCCAGCATGGCCTGCCTCGCCCGGCGGAGGATGCCGCCGCCGAACTGCCGGAAGCTGACGCGCCAGGGCGTCCGCTTGCCGACGACGGTCGTCCGGCCCTCCCTGACCGCGTCGAGGATGCTGGTCACGTCCTCGTGGGTCGTGTCCACCTCGGTGACGGCCTGGCCGACCATCTCGCTGATATGGGCGTCGCTGCCGGCGGTCATCGGGAGGTCGTGTTCGCGGGCGAAGCGCTCGGCCCGGCGGTTCGAGCGGCCGGTGAGGAGCCGGGAGTTGTACACCTCGATGGCGTCCGCGCTCGCGAGTTGGCCACGCGTGATGTGGGCGGCGACGCCGTGCCGGGACTTCTGGAACGGGTGCGGTACGACCGCGACACCGCCCTGGTCGTGGATGCGGTCGAGCGTCTCGTCGTAGGAGAGTCCGGGCGGGACGGCCTCCTCGACGCCGAGTCCGAGGACGTGGCCGGCCTCGGAGGTGATCTCCATCCCGGGAATCCCCACGAGGTCGTACTCGGAGGCGAGGTCCGCCGCACGCAGTGAGGCATCGATCTCGTCGTGGTCGGTCACGGCGAGCGCGTCCAGTCCGACGGCCTCGGCCTGCCCCAGCAGGAGTTCGACCGGATCATGCCCGTCGTACGAGAGCGACGAGTGGGAGTGGAACTCGACCGACAGCACGCCCAACCGTTCGGGCGACCGGGCCAAAAGCACGCCGGTGTGCCGGCAGCCGTCGAGTGGCGGCGACCGGAGCGGCATCGCCTCGGGGATGGAAAGCGCTTTCCACGGGCACGCCGGACCGCCGATATGCCTCTCGCACCCTCGGACCGCGAACTCGTCATCGACGAGTTGGGCCGGGACCCGACGCCCGCCGAGGAAGCGCTCTTCGAGAACCTCTGGAGCGAGCACTGCGCCTACCGCTCCTCGCGACCGCTGCTCTCGGCCTTCGACTCCGGGGGCCCGCAGGTCGTCGTCGGGCCGGGCGACGACGCCGCCGTCGTCGCGCTCCCCGTCCCCGGCACCGAGGACGACGCCGAGACCCGCTACTCGGACACCTACATCACGATGGGGGTCGAGTCGCACAACCACCCCTCCTACGTCGATCCGTTCGACGGCGCCGCCACCGGCGTCGGCGGCATCGTCCGGGACACGATGTCGATGGGCGCCTACCCCATCGCGCTGGCGGACTCGCTGTACTTCGGCGACTTCGACCGCGAGCACTCGCGCTACCTGTTCGAGGGTGTCGTCGAGGGCATCTCCCACTACGGCAACTGCATCGGTGTCCCCACGGTCTCGGGGTCGGTCGCCTTCCACGACGACTACGAGGGGAACCCGCTCGTCAACGTCGCCTGCGTCGGGCTGCTGGACGAGGAGCGCCTCGTCACGGCCGCGGTGCAGGAGACCGGGAACAAGCTCGTCCTCGTCGGCAACGGGACCGGCCGCGACGGGCTCGGCGGCGCCTCCTTCGCCTCCGAGGACCTCGCCGAGGACGCCGAGACGGAGGACCGACCCGCCGTCCAGGTGGGCGACCCGTACACGGAGAAGCTGCTCATCGAGGCCAACGAGGAGCTCGTCGAGAACGACCTCGTCCGGGCGGCGCGCGACCTCGGCGCGGCCGGGCTGGGTGGTGCGTCCTCCGAGATGATCGCCAAGGGCGACCTCGGCGCCGAGATCGAACTGGAACGGGTCCACCAGCGCGAGCCGAACATGAACGCGCTGGAGATTCTCCTCGCCGAGTCCCAGGAGCGGATGTGCTACGAGGTCCGGCCCGAGGAGGTCGACGCCGTCCGCGACATCGCCGAGAAGTACGACCTGGGCTGCTCGGTCATCGGCGAGGTGACCGAGGACCGCTACGTCTGCACGTTCGAGGGCGAGACGGTCGTCGATGCACCTGCCGAGTTCCTGGCCGACGGCGCGCCCATGAACGACCTCGACCACGTCGAGCCCGCCGAGCCGGAGGTGGACCTGCCCGACCCCACGCCCGACCTCCGTGCAGCGTTCGAGGCCGTCGTCGGCTCACCCAACACCGCCTCGAAGGAGTGGGTCTACCGCCAGTACGACCACGAGGTCGGCACGCGGACGGCGCTCCGGCCCGGTGACGACGCGGCGCTCGTTGCAGTGCGTGAGTCGGCGCCCGTCGACGCCGCACCCGGGACCGGCCTCGCGCTCTCGGCCGGCGCGGACCCCAACTGGACCGACGCCGCGCCGTACGACGGCGCCCGGGCCGTCGCACTGGAGAACGCCACCAACATCGCCGCGAAGGGTGCGTACCCGCTCGCAGCCGTGGACTGCCTCAACGGCGGTAACCCCGAGAAACCGGACGTGTACGGCGGCTTCCGCGGCATCGTCGACGGCCTCGCCGACGAGTGTGCCGACCTGAACGTGCCGGTCGTCGGCGGCAACGTCTCGCTGTACAACGACTCCGAGGCCGGGCCGGTCCCGCCGACGCCGACGCTGGCGATGGTCGGGACGAAGCCCGGCTACGACGCCCCGCCCGCAGCGTTCGCCGGCGAGGGAACCGTGCTCGTGGTCGGCGACGCCGCGCTCGACGGCGCGGACGTGGCGCTCGGCGGCTCCGAGTACCTCGCCCAGCACGGCGGCAGCGACGCGTTCCCCACGCCACCCGAGAACGGCACCGAGTTCGTCCGCGCGCTCGCGAGCGTGGCCGACCACGACGCCACCCACGCCGTCCACGACGTGAGCCACGGCGGCCTCGCGGTGTCACTGGCCGAGATGGTGACCGCCGACGCGGGCGCCGACGTGGACCTCGGCGACGGGGACGCCGCACACCTGCTGTTCAACGAGCGAGTGGGCCGCGCCGTCGTCGAGACGACCGACCCCGAGGCCGTTCGCGAGGCGTTCGACGGCGTCGCGCCCGTCCACGAGGTCGGCGCGAGTACGAGCGACGGGTCGCTGGATATCGATGTTGGCGGGGCGTCGCTGTCCGCAGGTGTCGAGGAGATTCGGGAACTACGGGCGATTATCGACCGCGAACTGGCCTGATATATCGATTAAGTATTTTTCTATAGTCTTATCCGCAATTTATTTCTCTTACTCCGAATCTCGAGGAGATTCTATGCTATGGAGAACAATCTACGAAGCCCTCGCGCGCTCAGGGGGCCGCGTTCCGGAAGACGGTCCGGGCATGCGGCGCCTTCGGCGCCGTTCCGGGCTGCGACTTCCGTCGTTCGGCCTCCGGCCTCACCCTCGCTGCGCTCCTCACTCGCGCCTGCGGCGCTCGTTGCGGTGCTTGCGTCGCCGGGGCCCCGCTGAGCGCACTCGCCCTTCGATTCCACCAGGGGGTTGAATGGTCAATGGGCGATGCGTCCCTGCCCTTCCCCAGGTCGCGCGGGTTCGCAGGCGAACTGCTCACCACGCGCTCCCGGCCCGTGGACTGTGGAAGCCCTCGACCTCTGTCAGTCGAGCGGGCGCGCGCTGGCGGCTGTGCCCGTCAGGGCCAGCCGCCTCTACACTGCGCGAGGGACGAGAAGCGCAGGGAGCGAAGCGACCGAGCATCGCAGGCGGTTGGGGAGGCGTGAGGCCCACGAATCTGACTGACCCACGCACGGTTCTGGTGGAATCGAAGGGCGAGAGCGCGAGGGCTTCGAACCCTGCGTCACTATCGTCGTCGCAGTCACTAACATCAGGGAGCCCATCCCCACACAGCCGCGAGCGAAGATTGAAAGCCGACGCCACCCCAGCGGGGAACCAGAGGCACCCGGATTCCGAGATGAAGACACCCAGCGGAACCTCCGTCGGCGTGGACGACCCGTACGAACACGTCGAGCGCTGCGACCACCTGACCGACGACGGCCGCTGCCGGTACGCCGCCGAGTACGGCCAGCACGACCCCGAGTTCGCGGCCGAGCGCCGCGCCGACGACCTCCGCTGCCCCGCAGCGGACCCGGAGGGCGCGTGGGACTGGGCCGACTGCCCCCACTTCCGCGCCCGCCAGCGCTCGCGCGAGTGCGTCCGTTGCGGGCTCGAGGAGGTCCGACTGGCCAACGCGGAGGCCCGGGACACACGACCACTCCTCGAAGAACATCACCTCTCGTACAGAGAGGGCGACCGGCGGG
>Ga0207757_100359_pt1 | contig 32377 bp, 37 predicted proteins | sample A23P3SouthBayCA_2_FD_187752 | JGI IMG/M metagenome (GOLD analysis project Ga0207757, IMG submission 187752) | Aerobic enrichment media microbial communities from Eden Landing Ponds, California, USA - A23 P3 (2) (SPAdes) | ecosystem: Environmental > Aquatic > Marine > Unclassified | place...
GGCGGGCCGCCGTCGACCACGCCCGTTCGCTCGACGGGGTGGACCCCGACCGGGTGGCGGTGTGGGGCTCGTCGTTCTCCGGCGGCCACGCGCTCGTGACGGCCGCCCGGGAGAACGTCGCCGCCTACGTCGGACAGGTGCCGTTCCTCGACGGGATGCGGACGCTCCCGTACCTCGTCGAGCAGAACGGGCTCTCGTTCGGCATCGACGCCACCGTCGCCGCGCTCGACGACTTCGCGCACAAGTACACCTTCCGCGAGCCGCGCTACATCCCCGTCGTCGGACAGCCGGGCGAGCTGGCCGCGCTCAGCACGCCCGGCTCCGAGGCGGGCTACCGCGAGATGGTCCCCGACGACCTGCGCGAGGAGGAGTGGAATCGCTGTGCCGCGCGCATCCTGCTGACCGTGGCGACCTACCGACCGCTCGAACACGCCGGCCGGGTGGACTGCCCGGCACTCCTCGTCGAGGCCCGAGAGGACCAGCTCGTCCCCGGGAGCGCCGTCGACGCCACGGTCCAGCGGCTGGACGATGTCGAGCGCGTCCGCATCGACGGCGACCACTTCGACCCCTACACGGACGCCTTCGAGCGGGTCGTCGAGCGCGAGGCGGCGTTCCTCGAACGAACCCTCGCCTGACCCACCCCCCGGTCGGTCCCGTGCTTCCGGTCGGATTCCAGCCTAGAACTCCTCCTCACCCCCTTCTTCGAAGCCACCCTCCTCGAAGCCACCTTCCTCCTCGAAGCCGCCTTCCTCCTCGAACTCACCCTCCTCCTCGTCGCCGCCGAGCGCGCTGGCGATGGTGCCGAGGATGCCCTCGTCCTCCGCTTCCTCACCCTCCTCGTACTCCTCTTCGAACTCCTCCTCGAACTCGTCGTCATCGTCGTGGTCCGAGTGGTGGTGGCGGTGGCGGTGGTGCCCGCCGTGGCTCTCGGTCAGTGCCTCCAGCTCACCGGGGTCGAGCCAGACGCCGCCACAGCTCGGACAGTAGTCGATCGTCACGCCGTGTTCGTCGCGCTGTGCCATCGATTCCCCACAGGACAGACAGGATAACCCCTGGCGTGTCGTCATGACCGAGCGATATTCCGCATTCCTGTTAAATGTTGACGCTGAGCAGGGCTGGACCTCACACTCGGGCGCGTCGGGGGCAGCGGTGCGGGGGGTCCGGCTTCAGTCGAAGCGGGGGGCGGTCGCTACGCGCTCACCCCGGCTGGTGTCCGTGGCCCAGCGCCACCGTCGTAGCGTGAAGCGCCAGCAGTGCCGGGAGGGTTCCGACGGTAGCAATCGGTTCCGCCGACAGGACCGCGGCGTGGGCCGCGACCGGGTCCGGGAGCGCCCCCGCGGTGTGGAGCAGTGCGGCCGGGTAGAGGACCGGCAGGACGACGGCGACCCAGAAGGCGACGCGACGGAGGGACGCGGCCACGAGATCGGCGCCGGCGCGTAGTTCAGCCGCGACGCGACGGAGTACCGGCCGGCGGGCGACCGGGTCCGGGACGGAGGTGGAGGGCGTATCGGACATGGTCGACCGTGTGGACGGCTCCACCATCAACCACCCGTAGGGACAAACGTCCGCTTGAGCCATCCGGGTGTCCGGCCTGCAGCCCATCGAGGGACGCCCGGCGCGGGGCGAGTCAGCCCGGACTCACTGCACGCCGGACTGGAGGTTCTCGAGGAGTTTCCCGACGAACAGGCCCATCCGCGGCGAGAGGTCGTCGCCGTCGCGCGGCTGGTCGGGAAGCGCACGCAGTGACTCGACGAAGTCGCCGTCGTGTTCCATGGCCGCCAGCATGTCGCGAACGTCGACGACCAGCCCCTGGTCGCTCGTGTCGAGGTCGGGGTAGCGCTCGCGCTCCCAGTCGGAGTAGTCGATGGTCCATGCCGGGCCGCCGACGGCCTCGATGACCGTCGCAGCGTCGCCGACGAGGAGTGGACCGTCGTCGCTCTGGACGTACACCTGTCCGTCCTCGATACGCGTCCGGTAGCGAACACCCTCGTCGGCGCCCCGACGCCCACGCCCGTCCATGCCGTGCCACTTGGACACACGGACACATCAACGTTCGCAGTGGCACGGCCCACGGGCTCGCGGCGCAGGCATCGGCGACCCGTGCGTGCGCGGCGTGCCGGCCTGCGCCGGCTCGACGGGACGTTGCGGGGCGCTCCGGATGGAATCGATGGGAGGAACCTCCGTGGCGTACGTCCGCAGGGACGCCACCTCCAGGGCTCGAACCTGGGACCACCTCGTTAACAGCGAGGTGCTCTACCAACTGAGCTAAGGCGGCGCGCACTCCCCGATAGATTGGTCCGATAAAAACCGCTTTCGCTTCGCCGGCACCGTGTGGCTCGGCCGCACGATACCGTCCCCCACCGTCTCCGGCGGCGGGACCGCCACGCTTTCGACCGGACCATGACAACCCCAGCGCATGAGCGACGACGCTGCCGGCAGCGACGACCCGTTCGACCGGGTCGTGGCCCACGTCCGCGAGCGGGTGGTGCCTGACGACGACGAGCGGGCCGAGATGGAGGCCGCCGCGGCCGAGGTCGTCGACCGGGCCGAAGCGGCCGTCGCGGAGCTGGACGTCGAGGCGGATGTCGTACGCGTGGGGTCGACGGCACGGGGGACGTGGCTCTCGGGCGACCGCGACCTCGACGTGTTCGTCCGGTTCTCGCCGGCCCTCGACCGCGCCGCCCTCGAACGCTACGGACTGGAGGTCGGCCACGCCGTCCTACCCGACGGCCACGAGGAGTACGCGGAACACCCGTACGTGAAGGGCGAGATCGACGGCTTCGACGTGGATCTGGTCCCGTGCTACCGGCTGGACGACGCCACGGACATCCGGTCAGCCGTCGACCGGACGCCGTTCCACACGGCGTACCTGCGCGAGCGGCTGGACGACGACCTCGCGGCCGATGTCGTCGTCGCGAAGGCGTTCCTGAAGGGGATCGGCGCGTACGGCTCCGACCTCCGGACGCAGGGGTTCTCGGGCTACCTCACGGAACTGCTGGTGCTGGCGTACGGTGGCTTCCGGGGGCTCTGCGAGGCCGCGGCCGACGACTGGCAGCCGCCGGTCGAACTCGACCCCGCGGACCACGGCCGCGCCTCCTTCGACGACCCACTCGTCGTCATCGACCCGACGGACCCCGAGCGGAACGTGGCCGCCGTCTGCTCGGCCGCGGCGGTGGGGCGGCTCGTCCACTACGCCCGCGACCTCCTCGGGGACCCGCGCGAGGCCCTGTTCGAGCCCCGGGCGCCCGCCCCCGTCGACGCCGCGGCGGTCCGGGACGCCGTCGCCGACCGGGGTACGCATCCCGTCGCGGTCCGGTTCCGCGCACCCGACGTGGTCGAGGACCAGCTCTACCCGCAGCTGGACCGCTCGCTGGTCGGCTTCCGGGACGAACTGGCACGGCGCGGGTTCGAGCCCGTGCGCGCCGACCGGTTCGCGCAGGCCGACGGGGATGTCGGGACCGAGGAGAAGCCGACCGCCGCACTGCTCGTGGAGTGCGCCGTGGCCGAGCTACCAGCGGTCGAGCGCCACGAGGGGCCGCCGGTGGCCGTTCGGCAGCACGCCGAGGGGTTCTACGAGAAATACGTCGACGACGACCGCGTGTACGGGCCGTTCCTCGATGGCGACCGCTACGTCGTCGAGCGCCCCCGCGACGTGCGGACGCCCGCTGGCCTGGCCGAGACGGCGCTGTTCGACTGCTCGCTCGGGCCGCACGTCGAGTCGTCGCTGGAGGACGGCTACGACGTGCTGGCCGGGGCGGCGGTCGCGGAGCTGGCCGAACCGTTCGGCGAGGAACTGGCAGCGTACTTCGATCCGGTTCCGTAGCTCAATAAGTATGTTATATTATGGGTTATGAGTTTACTCGCACGAAGTATGTGCAAATGGGGATTTGATCATTTCTGAGGCCAGAATACCTCGTTATCCCACGCAACAGCGACCGCGGCGGTGGAGCCGTCTACGAAGCCCTCACGCTCTCTCGGTGACCGCATCCATAGAACTTCCTCCGAAGCCCTCGCGCTCTCGACCGGTTGCGACTCGCTGCGGTCCTCGGTCGCTACGCTCCCTGCGGTCCTTGCGTCGTCTCACCGGGTCGAGAGCGCTCGCCCTTCGAGTCCGCCAGGAGTCGGCCGTTCCACGGGCGCGTATCCCTGCCCTTCCCCAGGTTTCGCGGCCTCGCGTGCGCTCGGCACGCGCGGCCCGGCCAGCGAGTGGTTGTCGGGCCGGCCGGTTCCGGGACCTGGAAGCGCGCGAGCGCCCCTCATGGCGAACCGCGAACGTAGTGAGCGTGTTCGCCGACACCCGGCGCGAGCGCGGGGAGGGGTGGGGACACTAGCAACCCGCTGGAACCACCACGCGCGAACGCTCCGTGCAACAGGCAACAGGGCGGGGGCTTTCCACAGGACCCCATCACCGTTGTCGCCAAGAGAGCAGCCGGGGGCGTACAGGACTCCGCGTCGTTGTCGTCGAGAGAGCGCGGGGGCGTTCCACGCGGTTTCGCTCGAGGCCGGCAGCCCATGCCCGAATCATTCGCGTCCACATTGAAGTACGGGGCCGCGGAACCCCCGCGTATGTACGACGATATCTGCCTCCCGTCGGACGGGAGCGCCCACGCGACGACGGCGGCCGAGCACGCGCTGGCACTCGCTCGGGCCTTCGACGCGACCGTCCACGTCCTCGGTGTCGCCGATATCGACCGTGCGGCCGGGCTGTTCGATGCGGGCGGCGTGGACGCCGAGTTCGTCGAGCGTGTCGAACAGGAGGCCGAGGACGCTGTCGAGCGGACGGCCTCGCTGGCGGCGAGCGAGGACCATGTCGAGACGGCCATCGTCCGGGGGGACCCGGGCGAGACCATCGTCGACTACATCGACGAGCAGGGGCTCGACGCCGTCGTCATGGGGACCCACGGCCGGCGGGGGCTGCGCCGGTTCATCGCCGGGAGCGTCACCGAGCACGTCGTCCGGGTGGCCGAGGTCCCCGTCTTCACCGTCCGGCGGCCCGACGATGCCGGTGAGGGCGACGAGTCGACCGGTGCGACCGGCGACCTCCCGACGTACGAGCGGGTGCTGGTCCCGACCGACGGAAGCGACACGGCCGACCGCGCGGTCGACCACGCGCTCGCCGTCGCCGAGGCGTTCGGCGGCGAACTCCACGCGCTCAGCGTAGTCGACGTATCGACCGTCGCGTCGAGTTCCGACATCGTTCCCTCCGACACCGTCATCGAGTCACTGACCGACCGCAGTGAGCGCGCGGTCGAGTCGGTCGCCGACCGTGCCGACGACCGGGGCGTCGAGCACGCCACCGAGGTCGTCCAGGACTTCCCCGGGAGCGGAATCCTCGGCTACGTCCGCGAGGAGGAGATGGACATCGTCGTGATGGGCACGCACGGCCGGGCCGGCCTCGGCCGGGCGCTGCTCGGGAGCACGGCCGAGCACGTCATCCGGCGGTCGGATGTCCCGGTCTGTGCGGTCCCTGCCGAGGGTCGCAAGGAAGCGATGGACGAGGAGGCAGTCGAGGATGCGGCGGAGACGGACGGTCTGCTGTGAGCGCGAAACGCCTCTTCGTGAGCGCCGACCTCGACGGCCTGGCCGACGCCGTCCGCGAGGCACAGGCGCCGTTCCGTGACCAGCCGGGGATCGACCCCACGGACCCCGAACAGGTCCACGTGACGCTGAAGTTCCTCGGCGATACGGACCCCGGTCGGCTGGACGAGCTGCGCGAGGCCCTCGCCACGGCGGTCGCGGACGCCGGCGTGGGGGCCTTCGACGCCGAGATCGGCGGCTACGGGGTCTTCCCCTCCCTCGACTACATCAGCGTCGTCTGGCTCGGCGTCCGGCGGGGGAGCGGGGAACTGACCGCGCTCCACGAGGCCATCGAGGCCCGGACGACCGACCTCGGCTTCGACCCGGAGGACCACGAGTTCACCCCCCACGCTACCATCGCCCGGATGCGCGACGCGCGTCGGAAGGAGCACGTTCAGGAGGTGGTTCGTGGACGGGACCCCGACATCGGCACCCAGCGCATCGAGGAGGTTCGCCTCACGGAGAGCACGCTCACCGACGAGGGGCCCGTCTACGAGACGCTGGCGGCGTTCGAGTGCTGAACGCCGCCCGGCGCCGTGAGGACGCTGTTTAGGCCGGCCGAAAACATCATATTCGTGACAATTATGCGTGGCGGCACGTTACCCTCCGATATGGCCGACGTGACGCTCGCCGCACTGGTGCTCGTCTTCGTCGCCGGACTCATCACGGCTCTTGCGACGGGGCTGGGCGCGTTCCCGTTCTTCGTGCTCGACGAGGTGAGCGACCGGCTCAACGTCGTGCTCTGGGGACTGGCCTCGGGTATCATGCTCGCGGCCTCCCTGTTCGGGCTCGTTCGCGAGGGGCTCGCCGAGGCCGACCGCGGACCCCAGCTACTCCCGCTCGGCACGTACAGCGGTGAGATCGCGGTCGTGGTGGGCCTGCTCGCGGGTGTCCTCCTCGTCGTCGTGGCCCACGAGGTCGTCGAGGGTGCCGAGGTGAACCCGCGCCAGTACGAGGAGGCCGACTTCCGGAAGCTGGTGCTCATCCTCGGTATCCTCACGGTCCACTCGTTCCCGGAGGGGGTCGCTATCGGCGTCTCCTTCGCCGACCTCAACATCGAGGGGATGACCCTGCTCGGCTTCACCGTCCCGCTGCTCGCGGTGTTCATGACCGTCGCCATCTCCATCCACAACATCCCGGAGGGCGTGGCCATCTCCATCCCGCTGCGGACGATGGGCGTCTCGAACTGGAAGATGGTCTGGTGGGCGGTGTTCTCCTCGCTCCCCCAGCCCATCGGCGCGGTGCTGGCGTTCTACTTCGTCCGCCTCGCCCGGGCGTTCCTGCCGGTCGGCTTCGGCTTCGCCGCTGGCGCGATGATCTACCTCGTCCTGACGGAGTTCGTCCCGGAGGCGCTGGAGGAGGGCGCCGGGTTACCGGGTAACGGCTACCGGGAACTCGTCGCCGGAATCGTCGTCGGGGTCGCGGTGATGGTGCCGCTCGCGTTCATCTGAGGGCGGACCGCTCGCTGGCGGAGGTGGGTTGGCGAGTGAGAAACGCACGGGCTCGGCGACTCGTCCGGCTCAGAACTGCGGGCCGCGGAAGTCGTTCCGGGTGGAGGACCGTCCATCGGAGCGGTTCCGCATCCGGAGCCATTTCGCGATGCCGAGGACGCCACCGGTGGCGCTCAGCCCGACCAGTAGCGGTCCCAGCGTGTTCGCCGGGAGCTGCGCGTAGATGTACGACCCCGTCCCCAGCCCGAAGAGCGCCACCGCCAGCGTCGCGGCGACGATGAACGCGTCGAGTGCTCGCCCCATACGAGGACGAACGGTAGCCCCCGCTATTCCCGTTCTGCCGGGTATACGGACCAGTTTAAGACATGTACTCGCCGGGTGCGCGGTCAGGTGTCCTCGCCGGACGGGTCGTCGGCGTCCGCGTCGGGCGTCGTCGGTTCGGGGTCGTTCTCGGGCCCCGTCGCGCCGCGCGTCCCGTCCTCGACCAGCGGCTCGGCGGGACGCGTCAGGTCGTACGTGTCCCGGACCGTGTCCGCGACCATGCCGTCCTTCTCGACGACGATGTAGACGACGACGTACGGGTCGTCGGGGTCGAGGACGAACGCCTCGAACGGCGGGTCCTCACCCTGTGCGAGGCGGTCGACCAGCGGGTCCAGTGGCTTCACGCCGTCGCGGAACTCGGCGAACAGGTCCCGCTGTCCGGGCTGGTCGGCGAACGTGTAGACGACGCCGGCGGGGTCGCCGTCGGTGGTGTAGGTCACCCGGGAGTTCATCGCCTGCCCGTCGCGGCGGGCGGTCTCCCAGCAGGACTGTGCGGCCTCGAACACGGGGTCGGCGTCGGCCACGAACGCGAACAGGGAGCGTTCCAGCACGTCGAGCGACTCGACGACGGGGTCGTCGCCGGTCCAGTCGAACTCGGCGTCGACGCGGTAGCCCGGGCGGAGATCGCGGACCCGCTCGTCGAGGGCGCCGTGGCCCTCGTGGGGCACGTACGTCGGGTCGCCGGCCGGGTCGATGAACAGCCACTCCTCGCGGTCGCGTGTGCTCTCGAGGACCCGGTACGGCCCGTCGAGCAGCGGCTCGTCCGGCTCCTCCCGTTCGGTCGTCGTCTCCGGGCGCCCCCCGGCCGCCTCGGCGGGGTCGTCGGGCGCGTCCGGTACGCTCGGTTCCGTCACTGCACGCCCGTTGGTCGCGGGTGGACAAAGGCGCCCCGGGTTCGAAGCCAACCCGCTTCGATGGTGGTTGTCTCACTTCTGGAACCGGAGGGCGATTACGGGACCATCTCCCCAGTACTACGTCAACGAGATGGATTCGACCACGTTCTCGTGGTAGGCGTCCCACACGTCGATGCGCTCGATGTCCCAGTCGATGGGACCGGCGTCCCGGCCCCGGAGTTGACCGGCGTCGCCGCCGCGAGCGATGGTCACGTGGGGTTCGTACTCGTCGCCCTCCAGCACCTGCCCGAAGGGGTCGACGATGTCGCAGCAGGCCTCGTGGACGTTCATGAGGCCGCGCGAGTGGACATCGAGATAGGCGACCGGCGCCGCGCCGCTGGGCGGGGCCTCGAACGTGTCGACGCCCTCGACCCGGGCCGGAATCGGCCCCGTCCCGTCCAGCAGGTCCCGGACCTGGCCGATGAGCCGGCGGTAGTCCTCGGCCTCGCCGAGGCGCTTCAGCACCATCGTGTGGTGTTCACGGGGCTCGGCGGTCAGACACTCGGTCGCGAGCCCGGCCGCGAGCCGGGCGACCTCGGAGGGAACCGGGACGTTGAGGCTGTACGCGGGCACTGGGAGGTGGTACGAGTCGAGGCGGAAAGAGCGTGTCGAGAACGGTCGGTCCGGAACCGCGGCGAGTGGACCGCCGGTGACGAACCACCGGCGGGGAGTCCTGACGCGTGGAGGTGCCGCCCGTGGGGACGCCGTCGTGCTCAGATGTAGTCGAGGAAGTAGAGGATGATGAGCACGACGATGACGAGTCCGATGATGTTGGTGAGCGGCCCGAGCAGGGGGGCGAGCGCGAACTCGATGAGGTCGAAGAGGAGGTTGACGACGATGTAGACGATGACCAGCGCGAGGATGATCTTCAGCAGATCCTCCACGTCGAGGTTGGCTCTATCGAGCATGACGGGCGGAACTGCGCCCGGATACCGCAAAAGCGTGCTGGCTGTATAGACCGGTGTGGGTGCCGCCTCCACGACGAACGGGCGTCAGTCGTCGTCGCGGCGGAGCAGGAGCAACACGAGGCTGGCGAGGACGACCGCCGTGACAAGCGGCGTGAACGGACCGAGCGCGACGTTCAACAGCCACGAACCGAGCCACAGCAGCCCGAGCGCGACACCCACGGCCAGCGCGAACCCGAGCAGCCGCGTCCCGAGCGACCCGTCGGCCATGCCCCCGATTCGCCGGGGGCACGCAAAAGCGCCGTGGCCCGCGAGTCGTGGCGGGCCCGTGAGGACCGTGCGAACGCCGACGGGCTTAACCCGGAGGCGACGAACCTCCGGGCGATGACCAGGAGGGACTGGCGCGCAGTGCTGGCCGTGTGCGCGCTCCTGACCGCGAGTCTCGCCGCCGTACCGGCCGGCGCCGTCCACGATACGGGCCGGCAGTTCACCGTGCAGGTCCACGAGAGCGGCGCCGCGACGGTCACGTTCGAGCGCTCGTACAACCTCTCGGTCCCCGCCGAGCGTGACCGGTTCGACCGGCTGGCGAACAACACGACGGCGCTGCGCGAGCGGCGCGCCGCGTTCGGCCAGCAACTGCGCGCCGCCGCCGCCAACGGGAGCGACCGGACCCCCCGCGAGATGCGCATCGAGAACGTCACCGTGGCGACCCGGACCGTGAACGGGACGGGTGTCGTCGAGTTCCGGGCGCGCTGGGTCGCCCTCGCCGGCATCTACGGGTCACAGGTCGTCGTCAACGAGCCGTTCGGGACGAGTTTCGACCCGAACGGGACGCTGGTGGTCCGTGGCCCCGAGGGGTACGTCCGCGAGCAGATGAGCCCGCCCCCGGACCGAGCTCTGAAGAACAGCGGGTTCTGGGGCGAAGGAACCGACCTCGAGGGCTTCTCCGCGCGGTTCGTCGACCCCGATGCGACCACCACCGGGGAGGAGTCGACGCCGCCACAGCCCAGCGGCTTCGGACGCCTCGTCGGCGCGAGCGGCCTCGCCCTTCTCCCCGCGCTGCTGGTCCTGCTTGGGGCGAAGCGCCGTGACCTGCTTGGCGGCCACCCCGGTGGCGACGGTGAAGGAGGAGACGGAGACAGCAGCGACGGTGGCGGGGGCGGTAGCGGAGATGGCGGGGGCGGTAGCGGAGATGGCGGGGGCGGTAGCGGAGATGGCGGGGATGGGGGCGGCGGCAACGGTGCCGACGGCGACAGGGGGTAGCAGTTCCACCGTGGTCACGGCCCGTTCAAGTACCCCCACGACCCAGGATCCGTATGGCGAACTCGAACGCGAAGGGTGACCGCCGGGAGCGTGAACTCGTCAACCGGCTGGACGAGCGCGGTTTCGCGGTGATGCGGGCCCCCGCCTCGGGCAGCGCGACCGAGCGCGAGCTCCCGGACGTGCTGGCTGGCGACGGCGAGGTCTTCTACGCCGTCGAGGCGAAATCGTCCGCGGGCGACCCCATCTACCTCGACGGGCAGGAGATCGAGAACCTCGTCTACTTCGCGCAGAACTTCGGTGCCGCCCCGAAGGTCGGCGTGCGCTTCGACCGCGAGGACTGGTACTTCTTCCACCCCGCGGACCTCTACGTCACGGACGGCGGAAACTACCGCGTGAAGAAGGAGGTCGCACTCGCCGACGGGCAGGACATGGACGAGCTGACGGGTCACTCGACACGGACGGGGCTCGACGACTACGCCGAGGCGGACGAGGGCGACGAAGACGATGCCGACGAGACGGGCGTCCGCGACGTGCTGCTGGCGTTCGAACAGGGCGCCATCACGCTGGAGGAGGCCGCAGCGATGCTGGAGTGAGGAGATTTATCCCGTCGCGGGGCGCCCGCTCCGGCGTGGCCGAATCGACCCACCGCCGGAACCGACGCCGGGGCGTGCTGTTGCTCCTCTGCTCGCTCTGTCTGCTCGCCCAGCCGGTCGTCGGCAACGGGCCCGGCCCCGACTCCCAGACCGTCTACACGGGCGAGCCGGTCGCCCCCGAGACGGAGGCCGTGGGCGGGGTGCTGGCGCTGCATCCCGGCGTCAACGGCGACTTCATCATCACCGGCACGGTCCGGCGGGCGGCGAACGGCACGTTCGAGCGCCCGGCGGAGAACGTCAGCGGCAACCTCCGGGCGCTGACCGACGCCGAGTTCTACTGGGACAACCGCGGTCAGCAGTACTACGCGGTGAACGCCACGGTGAGCGATGGCATCTTCCGGCTGCGTGCCGAGGCCGTGCCGGCCCGGCAGGTAGCCGAGGGGCTCGCGGTGCCCGTCGCCGAGGTCTCCGAGCCGGTGGCCCGTGCGGCCCGGTCGAGCAACCACCGCGCGGTGGTCGACCGCGACCGGACCGCCCCCGTCGACCCGGACCCGACCCTCGTGGCGACGGGCGGGGGCTACGTGTTCGTCACGCGCTCGCTGGAACCCGCGCGGGACCCCTACCGGGCCGCGAAGCTGGGACTCTACGCGCTCGCGGGGTCGGGGATGGTCGCCGGGGTCCTGCTGCCGATCCTGACGCGACTCCGACGGCCCTGACCCGGACGGTCAGCACTCCTCGCGGAGGTGCCGAACGCGCTCGTCGACCGGCCGGTGCGCGGCGTCGAGCAGAACCCGTCCGAAGAACAGGTCGTACGGGGCACGGAGGACCGACCGAACGGCGCGCACGCGGCTGGTGGACGGTGCGATACGCCCGCTCCCGTCGGCGACGGCCGCGCCAGCGCCCCTGGCCTGAAGCGCCTCCAGCCGACGCAGCGCCCGGACCGTCGCGTCCGGCCCGACCGCCCGGGCGGCGTGTTCGTCGGCGGCCTGCTCGGCCGCCGCGTAGTCGTAGAACGCCAGCAGCGCGTTCCGGCCGCCGAAGCCGAGGCCGCCGAACGCCGCCGCCGCGGCCGCCGCGGCCGCCGTCAGGTCGCGTCCGTCGAGGTGATGGGCCTCGTGGGCGACGACCGCGCGGAGTTCGTCCGCCGCCAGCGTCTCGACCACGGGCCGGCCGACGAGGACGCCGCGCCACAGGCCCGCGACGGCCACCGGGCGTACGAGCGGCTGGTCCGTCGAGACGACGCGAACGGGAACCGGGAACGCGTCGGGGACGCCGTCGCCGGTGTCGCGGGCGGCCGCGTCGAGCGGCTCCGACCGGGCGAACGCCGCGAGTCGCCCGCCGACGCTCCCGGCGAGGTGTGCGCCCCAGCCGACGGCGAGGAACGCCAGCGGCGCCACGAGCAACAGCGTGAACCCGGCCACCGCCGGGTCGCCACCCAGCGCCGTCCGGAGGGCTGCGCGGGACGGGACCACCGGCACCGGGCGGCCGGTGACGACGGCGAGAGAACCGAGGCCGACGCTGCCCGCGAGGACGAGCGTCAGAGCGCCGTAGCCGGCCGCCGCCAGCGCACGGTACCGGCGGGCGACGGGCGCCAGCCGCGCGGCCCGGAAGCGCCGGAGCGCGAGGTGACAGTACGCGACGAACAGCGCCGCGAGCACGAGCGCGAGCGCGCCAGCCAGCCCGACCGCGAGCGTAGGCGACCGTGCGTCCCGCAGGAGCGCGCCCCCGACGAGGAGGTTCGTCGCGGCGACGAGCGGCGCGAGCAACCCCGAGAGCGGCACGTCGAGTGCGGTCACGCGCCGGTCCGTGCCGGCGAGCAGGTACGCACCCGCCCCGATGGCGGTCAGGACGGTGACCGGGGCGGCGGCGAGTAGCGGCGAGAGCGTCCCCCGGAGCGTGCCGAACAGCGCCAGTGCCGTCGCCGCGTAGGGCGCCAGCGTGGTCGCGGTCAGTCCGCGGTCGACGGTACGGGCACCCGGCGTGTCCGGGAGCGGGCCGACGAGCAGCTGGCCGACGGGGAGCAGCGTCAGGACGGCACCCCCCCAGAGCGCCGGCAGGAACGTCCACGCCGGCGCGCCGAGCGCGAGCGCGGCAGCGACGGCCACGAGGAGGACGACGGCACCCGGGGCGTACTCGTCGGGGAGCGCGACGCTGACCTGAAGCTCGCCCGTGGTCGCGTCGAGTTCCGCCGTGGTCCGGTAGGGGCCGCGCCGGGCGACCCACCGGCTCGTGGCGGCGTCGGTGCTCCCGGCCCCGGCGTCGATGTCCGTGTCGGCGGTGAAGCGCGCGTCCTCCTCGAACGCCGCCCGTACGAGCGCGGCGGGCCGGTCTAGCGCGCGGGTCTCGCGGTAGGCCTCCATAGCTGGTCGGCGGGCAGGCAGCGTTGCAGGGGAAGTGGTGGCGATTCAGGGCGGCGGGAGGAAGCCGGGCATCCGCAGCAGCGCCTCGGTCATCGCGCCGTCGTCGCCCGCCGTGGGGCGGCCGGCCTCGTCCGGGAGCAGGGCCAGCAACTGCGCCGTCGACAGCAGGTAGACCGACGGGTTCTCGGCGTCGACCATCTCCTCGTAGGCGAGGTAGACGACCCGCGACTCGGGCTCGAAGTTCGACCGGACGACGTCGTCCAGTCGCTCGGGCGGGCGGACCCGGCGCTGGCGATTCTCGCCGCCGTCGTACACCTTGTACCGGCCCACGTCGACGTACTCCGGCGCCTCCAGCGGTCGCCGCGAGAGCACGACGTAGTCGGAGTGGCGCTCGTAGTTCCAGTGGACGCTCTCGCCGTCCAGCGGGTGCTCGAACGCGATGGCCTCGCGGACGGCGGGCGGGAGCGGGACGTACCGGTTCGCCCCGACCGTCTCCTGCACCGCCAGCGTCCAGTCCCGACTCATGTAATCACTTCCGCGCGTGCAACACCTGAACCTGCCGCGCTTGTCACGGTGTGACTCGTTTCACGGGTGTAACTCTTTCCTCGGTGACGGGGGGTTTTCTTGTTGGTAATTTGATATTTTGTAAGTGGGTCGGGGGTGTAGGTGGGGTATGGAGTTCACAGAACTGGTGCGGGACGACGAGGCAGTCTCGCCGGTCATCGGCGTCATCCTGATGGTCGCGATTACGGTGATTCTGGCCGCCGTTATCGGGACGTTCGTGCTTGGGCTGGGGAGTGAAATCGAAGGGGGCCAGCCACCGCAGGCGACGTTCACGTTCGACTTCGAGTCGGGGACCACCACATCGCCAGATTGTGACACCGATTTCGCCGGCGGATCCTCAAGTGACACAGACGGGACCCTGACCGTCACTCATGACGGTGGAGACGGTATCGCCCCGGCACAGCTAACCCTCCGAGATGATGACGGGAACAGCAACACGTTCGACGGCAGCAGCGGATGTGGGTTGAGCAGCGAGGTAGGTGCCGGGACCAGTATCACGGTCAACTCGGAGACAAGTGACACCGTGCGCGTCACCTGGGAGTCCTCGAACGGCGGCGACTCGGCCACCCTCGGCAAGTGGACTGGACCGGACGCCTAAACGCAGTACACTATTCACCTTAATTATTGGATAGACAGACGGTTTCAGATTTTATGGCCCAAATTATGGGCTAATACTGCGCACTCGAATCAAATACTACGAAGCCCTCACGCTCTCGACTCGGGGGCCTCGCTGCGCGCCTCGCAGTCCGGGCATGCGGCGCTCGCTTCGCTCGCGCCGTTCCGGGCATGTGCTGCGGTGCTTGCGTCGGCCGCCGTCGTCGAGAGCGTTCGCCCTTCGATTCCGCCAGGTGACCTTGTTTCGGGTCGAGCGGCGCGTGTGGTGGTTCCAGCGGAGTGCTAGTGCCCCCACACCTCCCCGCGCGGGCGCCGGAACTCGGCGGGCCCTCACCCGCAAGGGGTTCGGGCACCGCCTGCGGGGAGGCGCCCGCGCGCTTCCTGGTCCCGGAACCGGCTGTCCGAGCAACCGCCATCCGGCCGTGAGCGCGTGGCGGAGCGAAGCGGAGCCCGCGCGACCTGGGGAAGGGCAGGGGTGCCGCGCCCGTGACACGGCCGACATCCCTGGCGGAATCGAAGGGCGAGCGCGCTCAGCGGCTCCCCGGCGACGCAAGGACCGCAGGGTGAGCGAAGCGAACCCGAGGACCACAGCGAGCCGCGGGGTCCTGAGCGCGCGAGGGCTTCGTAGGTCGTTTTGCTGTCCGAGTCGCTGTCGTCGTGGAGCGCGAGGGGCCCATCAGCGGTGCCGACCACACTCGCAAAGTCGCAGAACTAGAACGCTCAGAGCCAGTACCAGCCCTACACTAGCCGGTCACGGAAACGGAAGGCGACCCCGAGCACCACCAGCACCACGACCCCACCGACCACGACAGGCAACCCACCCAGACGCTGGACCACGCCATCCACAGCCCCACCGGGCGCGAAGAACGAGCCCCGACCCGCAGCCGCATCCAGCGTGCTCGCGCACTCCTCCTGCTGTTCGAGGCTGAACGCGGTACCACCGCTCAGTTCGTACTTCCCCTCTGCGCCCTGGTCGGCGATGGTGGGGCCGCCGCCCTCGTTGCCGTTCGGAATCCGCGCCACGTCGTAGACGAGCCACGGGGCGTACACCTCCCAGACGACCTCGCCCTCGGGCGTGACCTCCAGCACGCGGTTGTGCCGGGAGTCGCCGACGAGCGTGTTCCCGTTCTCCAGACGGTCGGCGTCACGGGGCCACTGGAAGGACTCGGCGCTGCCGAGGGTCCACGTCCGGCGCCAGGCGCCGCCCTCGCCGGCGGTCCCGGCCGTCGCGTTCGCGCCCTCGCGAAGTTCGTACTCGACGAGGCGGTCGTTCTCCGAGTCCGCGACGAGGAACGTCGGCCGGCCGGAGTCGCTCTCCAGGTACATCGGGTTGTGCTGGGCGTGGAGCGTGGACCACTGCTGGTCGCGGCCGAGGCGGGCCTCGATCTCCCCGGACGAGCGGTCCACGAGGATGACCTGGTCGAGGTTGCGCGGGGAGGCGAGGAACGCTTCACCGCCCCGAACGGGGTCGATGTCGTTGACGTGGGTCCAGTCGTCGCTGTAGTTGCCGCCGACGTTCGGTGGGTAGTGGTCGTCGAAGAACCACTCCCACTCCACCTCGCCGGAGGTGCGGTTGAAGATGGCGAGGCTGTCGCCGTTCGTGCCGTTGGCGGGGTCCGGGTCGCGCATGTTCGCGACGGCGATGCGGTGCTCGTCCAGCAGGTCGGCGTCGTGGGTGTCGTGGAAGTCGGCGGTCACGGACCAGACGGCCGACTGGTTGGCGGGGTCGAACCGGATGAACTTCGTCTTCCCCTCGCCCTGTACGCGGGTCGTGGCCGTGAGGAACAGGTCGCCGTTCGGCAGCGGGTCGATGTCGTACGACCAGACGACGCCCTCGGGTTCGTGGACCCAGCGGACGTTGCCACGGGGGCCGAAGGCCACGAGGCGGGCGGTCGTCTTCTCGACCTCCGGCTGGTAGCGCGCCCCCTGTACGCTGACGACGGTGACGCCGTCGGCGGGGTCGGTCATCGTGCCGGTACAGGCACCCAGTTCGGGCGTCGGCTCGGCAGTCGCGGTCGCGTTGGCCGTGCCGGTCGCCGTGCCGCCGTCCTGGGCGACGACCGGTGCCACCGGCCCCAGGACGAGACAGACGGCGAGCAACGCGACGGCGAATCGGGACATGCCACCCCGTCACGGAGTGCAGGCAATCAGTCTTTCCTCACGCGGTCGGAGCGGGGGATAGCCCGGGCCGGAGCCGGCACGCGCTCAGTCGGCCGCCGGTCCCGAGCCGCCGGCGTACTCGCGGGTGATGTCGACGAGTGCCTTGCGGTACTCCGAGTCGTCCGTGTCCGCGGCGAGCGTCCGGAAGTGGGTCTTGAACGCCGCGAGCGACACCTCCGGTGCGTCGGCCGCGGCGGCCTCGGCGAGGTCGTAGAGCCGGTGATTCGTCGGGAGGAGGTCGTGACGCTCACACAGCGCGAGCGCGAACGCCGCGTTGACCGCCGTTATGTCGGGGTCGGCCGCGGGCGTGAGTCGCTGCCAGCCGCCGCCCTCGCGGCTCGCACCCGCGGTGGCCGTCGGTGGGCCGTCGGGTCGCCAGCCGCCGCGGTCGCCGGCCTCGGCCGGGCGGTCGGCGACCGCCGCCGCGAGCGAGGACTCGAGGAACGACACCAGTTTATCCGCCGGCGCCACGTCCAGCGTGATGTCGTCGGCGTAGATGTCTTTCATGTGGTTCGCGATCTGGTAGCAGTGGGTGAGCTTGCGGCGTTCGACCGAGCGCCCGGCCAGCGCGAGGAACAGCGCCTCCTCCATCGACTGCGTGTGGGAGGGGTGGGCCTCCTCGTAGCGGAGCATGTGCGAGAACTCGTGGAGGGCGAGTTCCCGGGCCATCGCGCCCCGGGCGGCCTGCTCGCTCATCACGAGGACGTGGCGCTCCTCGTCGTCGTAGTGGCCGGTCAGCGTCCGTTCGTCCGGGTCGGCGCGGACCTCGACCTCGACCGGCCAGTCGAGGTCGTGTTCCGTCTCGAAGAGGTCGCGGGCCGAGAGGAAGGGGTCGGCCGGGCCGCGACCCTGTACGCGCAGGTCCATGTCACCCGTACAACGGGTCGGTACCGTTTGAGGCTTATCCCCACGGACGACATGACCGGATGACGGCATTCGGCGATGCGGCCGCGAGCCCGTCAGACGGCTGTCGTCGCCCCGGGCGAGGGGTTTACAACGACGGGAGACGTTCACACGGGCGTGGACACCGGATGGCTCCTCGTCGGGGTAGCCGGCCTCGCCGGCGGCCTCGCGCTCGTGCTCGTCGGGGCCGGTATCGCGGTCGCACCGCTGCTGCTCCCCGTCGGACTCCTCCTCGCCGCCGGCGCCTACCTCGCGTGGGCCGCCGGGAGCGCCCGCATCGTCGCGACCGTCTACGAGGAGGTCGGCGACCCGGAACGGAGCGCCGCTGCGGACGGCCGGACCGGTCGCCCCGAGGACCGGACGGACCCGGACGGCAACTGGCGGAGCACCGAGGCCGACGGCGGTGCGGCCGACGGCCGAGCCTCGTCGGACCGGTGGTCCGGCGGCGGCCGGGCGGATGCCAGCGCCAGGGTCGGCGCTGATACCGGCACCGGTACGTCCGACGACGGACCGGGTCCCGGTGAACGCCTCGGCGACACCGGGGCCGCGAAGGGGCGAGCCAGTGGCGGAACCAACACCAGAAGCGGCGGAACCGGCGCCGGACTCGGTCCGGACGGGGAACGCATCTGGGACGCCGACGAGCGCGACCGCGTCGGCGGCTGGGACGACTGGGACGCCGACTGGGAGTGGGCCGACCGCCACTGGCGCTCGTTCCAGCAGGAGTACGACGGCCAGGCGGACGACGGGACGGAGCGCGGTACCCGGTCGTCCGGCGCCGGGAGCCGCCGTGAGCGACACGGGAGCACCGCCGGTCGGGCCGGTGCCCGACAGCGCGGCCGGCAGAACCAGCAGCGCCGTGACCGCCAGCGGCACACGGGGCCGGGTGACCGGGGCCGCGCGCGCCGCGAGCCACGAACTGACCGCCGGGCGGAGCAGGCCCGCGAGCTGCTCGGCGTGGCCGCGGACGCCGACCCCGAGACCATCCGCGAGGCGTACCGCACCCGGGTGAAGGAGGTCCATCCCGACCGCGGCGGGGACCCGGAGCGCTTCAAGCGGGTCCAGTGGGCGTACGAGTACCTCACCGGTGACTAACCCCGGGATGGCGGGGCAGTGGCCATAGCTCCGGGATGGCGAGGGTCCCCTCGGGGACGCGTGCCGCCCGGAGAACGTGTGTCGCCGTCGCACGGCGCGAGACGCGGGCGCACGGCGAAACACTACCCTTTTCACGGTGCTACCGGTACCCCTCTCCATAATGGGCCGACGCAAGAAGATCGTACAGGAGTGCGAGAAACTGATGGACAAGCCGGAGCAGATCCGGAACATCGCCATCGCCGCACACGTCGATCACGGCAAGACAACGCTGACTGACAACCTCCTCGCGGGCGCCGGGATGATCGGCCAGGAGAGCGCCGGCCAGCAGCTCGCGATGGACACCGAGGAGGACGAACAGGAACGTGGTATCACCATCGACGCGGCCAACGTGTCGATGACCCACGAGTACGAGGGGAACAACCACCTCATCAACCTCATCGACACGCCGGGCCACGTCGACTTCGGTGGCGACGTGACCCGTGCGATGCGTGCCGTCGACGGCGCGCTCGTGGTGGTCGACGCCGTCGAGGGCGCCATGCCCCAGACGGAGACGGTGCTGCGGCAGGCGCTCCGCGAGGGCGTCAAGCCCGCGCTGTTCATCAACAAGGTCGACCGCCTCATCTCCGAGCTCCAGGAGGGGCCCGAGGAGATGCAGCAGCGCCTCACGAAGGTCATCCGCGACGTGAACGAGCTCATCCGCGGGATGACCGAGGAGATGGACGACGTGGACGACTGGACCGTCTCCGTCGAGGGCGGTACCGTCGGCTTCGGGTCCGCCCTCTACAAATGGGGCGTCTCCATGCCGTCGATGCAGCGGACCGGGATGGACTTCGGCGACATCATCGATCTGGAGCGAGCGGACAAGCGCCAGGAGCTCCACGAGCGGACGCCGCTCTCGGACGTCGTGCTCGACATGGTCTGTGAGCACTTCCCGGACCCCATCGACGCCCAGCCCCGCCGTATCCCGCGGGTCTGGCGTGGTGACGACTCACTGGACGTGGCCGAGCAGATGCGCCTCGTCGACGACGAGGGCGAGGTCGTCCTGATGGTCACCGACATCGGCGTCGACCCCCACGCCGGCGAGATCGCCGCGGGCCGTGTCTTCTCGGGTACCATCGAGAAGGGCCAGGAGCTGTACGTCTCCGGGACCGTGGGGAAGAACCGCGTCCAGAGCGTCGGCATCTACATGGGCGGCGAACGCGAGGAGGTCGAACACGTCCCCGCCGGCAACATCGCGGCCGTCACCGGCCTGAAGGACGCCATCGCGGGTTCCACCGTCTCCTCCATCGAGATGACCCCGTTCGAGTCCATCGAGCACATCTCGGAGCCGGTCATCACGAAGTCCGTCGAGGCGAAGAACATGGACGACCTCCCGAAGCTCATCGAGACGCTCCGGCAGGTCTCCAAGGAGGACCCCACCATCCGCATCGAGATCAACGAGGACACCGGCGAGCACCTCATCTCCGGACAGGGTGAGCTCCACCTCGAGGTCATCACCCAGCGTATCGAGCGCAACCAGGGCATCCCGGTCACGACCGGTGAGCCCATCGTCGTCTACCGCGAGGCACCCACGCAGGCCACCCCGGAGGTCGAGGGCATCTCGCCGAACCGTCACAACCGGTTCTACGTCAGCCTCGAACCGCTCGACCAGGACATCATCGACGTGCTGAAGAAGGGTGAGGCGACCATGGACATGCCCGAGCTGGAGCGCCGCGAGGCGCTGCAGGAGGCCGGCATGGACAAGGACACCTCCCAGAACGTCGAGCACATCTTCAAGTCCAACATCTTCATCGACGACACGAAGGGTGTCCAGCAGCTCAACGAGACGATGGAGCTCGTCCTCGAAGGGTGGGAGGAGGCGCTCGAGGACGGCCCGCTGGCCGCCGAGCCCGTCGAGGGGGCCCTCATCCGGCTCCACGACGCCCGGCTCCACGAGGACGCCATCCACCGTGGTCCCGCGCAGGTCATCCCCGCCGTGCGTGACGCGGTCCACCGGTCGCTCATCCACGCCGAGGTGAAGCTGCTCGAGCCGATCCAGAACGTCCGCATCGACGTACCCAACGAGCACATGGGCGCCGCCTCCGGCGAGATCCAGGGTCGCCGTGGCCGCGTCGACGACATGTACCAGGAGGGCGACCTCATGGTCGTCGAGGGCATCGCGCCGGTCGACGAGATGATCGGCTTCTCCAGCGACATCCGCTCGGCCACCGAGGGCCGTGCCTCGTGGAACACGGAGAACGCCGGCTTCCGCGTCCTCGCGGACAACCTCCAGCCGGACATCATCAAGGAGATCCGCGAGCGCAAGGGCATGAAGCTCGAACTGCCCCAGGGCGTCGATTACTTCTAAACGCGAGCTTTTTCGCCGCAAAAAACGTTCAGAAAAAATGCCGCTGGCTCCCAGCGGTCGCCAGCGGTGAAACGCGCTCGCTTCGCTCGCGCGTATGCAAGACGGACTCTCCGCGTAATCGAGCGTAACGGATACTTCGCGTCACCGAGCGGCGCTACCAGCTCCCTTCGCCAGCCTCGGACGGCCAGTCGAGCGCGTCGAGTTGCTCCAGCATCTCCAGCGAGTCGCGGGTCGCCCGGACGCCGGTGATGCGGCCGTCCGCGACCTCGTAGAGTGCCCACTCCTCGTAGGAGAGGCTGTTGCCCGTCGGCGCGATGCCCGCGAAGTTGCCGTCGTGGGTGGCGGTCACGTGCCAGCGGACGAACACCCGGTCGCCGTCCGGGGCGGCGAACAGGTCCTCGATGGTCGCCGTGGCGTCCGGGAACGACTCGAAGAAGGCCATCTCCGCGTCGAGTTGCTCGGCACGGGAGCGCGTGTCGGGTTCGGCGTTCGGGACCGCGAGTTCCTCGGCGTACAGTTCCGCCATCGACTCGCGGTCGTGGTCGTTCCAGGCGTCGGTGAGCCGCTCGATGACCGTCGTGTGTGTCGTCTCGGGTGCGTCCATGGTGTTGCGTCGGGTGCCCCCGTCGGGGGCGAGAATCCCGGAGTCAGGTGCGCGTGACGAGGGCAAAGCGTTTGCCCCGATTACGGGTCAGTCCCCGGACCAGTCCGTCGGCACGTACTGCTCGAACCGTGGCTCCGGCGAGCGCGCCGTCGGGTGGAACGCTCGTTCCCCGTCGCGCCGGAACCCGCTGATCGTCGCCTGCGCCGGGCCGGTCAGATAGCCGACGTAGGCCATCGCCAGCGGGTAGGCCACATCGTGGCGGGCAGAGTTGACGGGGATGAGCCCGTACTCGTTGCGCAGGAGTGGCGGCGGGTCAGCGATGCCGCGGTCGACGTGGGCGACGAGGTCCACGTCCGGCCGGAGCGTCAGGAAGGTCCCGCGGTCGGTCAGGGTGTAGGCGCCGACCTCGTCGGCCGTCGTCAGGGTGTCGCCCATGCCCTGTCCGGTCTCGCGGTACCACGCGCCGGTCGGGTCGACGCTGGCGGCGTCCCAGATCCGGCGCTCCCGGACGTGGGTGCCGGAGTCGTCGCCGCGGGAGAGGAACGGCGTCCCGGCGCGAGCGACCGCACGGAAGGCGTCCGTGACGGGGCGGCCGGCGGCGGCCGCCGGGTCGCCCCGGGGGCCGACGAGCAGGAAGTCGTTGCGCATGAGCGTGCGCCGGTTCACGCCGTGCCCCTCCCGGAGGAACCGGTCCTCGAGCGGGCGGGCGTGGACGAGAACCACGTCGCAGTCCCCGTCCTGGGCGGTGCGGAGCGCCGCGCCGGTCCCCTCGACGAGCGTCCGTACCTCGGCCCCGAACGCCTCGCGGAATCCCGGGTTGAGCCGCCCCAGCAGACCGCTGTCGTGTGCCGTCGTCGCGGTGGCGAGCGTCAGCCGACCGGCAGCGAGCGACGGTGCCGAGGCGCCACCATCACCGTCAGCGACACACCCCGAGAGCGACGCCGCCCCGCCGACGCCGAGCGCCCGGAGGTAGTCGCGCCGGTCCATGTCGGGTAACGACTCGATGTTGCATTAGTCCTTTTCCGGAATCGGTTCGGGTTTCACGCCGGTCAGAACGGGAGGTACCGCTCGTACAGGTCGTCGAGCTGCTCGTTGTACTCGCGACCGGACGCCTCGTCGACGCCCCAGGGATGCCGGGAGAAGTAGAACGCGGCGGCGGCGGCGACCCCGACGCTGGTGGCGGCCCGCGGCGCGACGAGGCTCATCGGGAAGGCGACGAGGCCCGCGATGAGTCCCGCGAGCAGGATATCGACGATCTGGTGGGCGGTGGACATGGGGACGGCTTCGGGTCGAACCGGCAACGGGATTGCGGTTTGCCGTCTCGCTGGCGAGCGATTTCCTATCGAAACCGCGATATAAGTCCATAATCCGGCGCGTTAATGGCCAAATCTCGGGGGGAGCTATTTATCCACCGGCAGCGGAAGGACCGAGCGGACGCCCCCAGCTCACGCGACCCGTCGCAGGAGTAGCGCCGCGAGTACGACCACCACGAACGTCCCGGCGAGGCCGACGCCGGGGTCGGGGCTCGCGGCGCCGGAGACGGCGGCCGTGGTCGCGGTCGGGGAGGGCGTCGGCGGGAGCGTCACGTTCGTCTCGAACGGCGCGGAGGGCTTGAAGCCGACGCGAGCGGGCGCGGCTGTCGGGCACGATAGCCTGCCCGGGAGCGGGCACGGCGAGACTGCCGGGTTCCGGGGGGCTTATGCCCGGCCGTGCCGGGTATCCGGCCATGCAACCGAGTCGTCACGCACGTGAGGTGATGGCGTGAGCGAGTCCGAGCCGGTCCGGGCCTACACGGTCCGCCTGGAGCTGCAGGACGAGCCCGGCGAGCTGCTGCGGGCGCTCGAACCCATCGCCGACAACGGCGGGAACCTGCTCTCCATCTTCCACGAGCGCGGGAACATCACCCCGCGGGGACACATCCCCGTCGAGGTGGACCTGGAGGCGACGCCCGAGCGGTTCGAGGAGGTCGTCGACGCGCTCCGCGAGAACGGCGTCAACGTCGTCCGCGCGGGCGCCGAGGAGTACGCCGAGGAACTCGTCGTGCTTCTGGTGGGCCACCTCGTCGATACGGATCTCTCGGACACGCTGTCGCGCATCGAGGACTGCGGCGGCGCGAGCATCGACGACGTGGCGCTGTCGGCGCCGGATGGTACGGACGAACTCTCCTCTGCACGCATCCGCATGGACACCCACGCGGGCGCCGCCGAGCAGGCACTCACGACCGTCCGCGAGGTGGCCGACGAGAAGGGCCTCGACGTGGTGGAGCCGCTCGCCGGAGGTGGTGACGCGTGAAGCTCGCCGTCCTCGGCGTGGGTGCGGTCGGCCGCTCGGTCGCGGAGCTGGCCGGCGAGTACGGCCACACCGTGACGGCACTCGCGGATTCCTCGGGTGCCGCCGTCGACCCCGACGGACTGGACGTGGCGGCCACGCTGGAGCGCAAGGCGGAGACGGGCGCGGTCGGCGACGACACTATCGACGCCGCGCTCGACACCTCTTACGACGCGCTCGTCGAGGCGACGCCGACGACGCTGGACGACGCCCAGCCCGGCTTCGGCCACGTCGAGGCCGCCCTCGAACGCGACCGGCACGTCGTGCTCGCCAACAAGGGCCCCGTCGCCGAGCGCTACGACGAGGTCCGGGCGCTCGAAGCCGACTCGCGCGGCCGCGTGCTGTTCGAGGCGACCGTCGCGGGCGCCATCCCGACGCTGTCGACGGTCCGTTCGCTCGGGCCCGAGCGCGTCTCCGCGGTCCGGGGCGTCCTCAACGGGACCGCCAACTTCGTCCTCTCGCGGATGGCCGCCGAGGGGCTGGACTACGAGCACGTCCTCGCGGAGGCTCAGGACCTCGGCGTCGCGGAGGCCGACCCCTCCTTCGACGTCAACGGGACCGACGCGGCGCTGAAATGTGTCATCCTCGCGAACGTGCTGTACGACGGCGGCTACACCCTCGACGACGCGGAGGTGGCCGGCATCCGCTCGATTCCGGGGAGCGCGCTCGAACTCGCCGCCGAGGACGGGCGCACCGTGCGGCTCATCGGCGAGGTCGCCGACGGCGACGTGCGGGTCGGGCCACGGCTCGTCCCCGAGCACGGCACGCTCGCGGTCGGCGGGACGACGAACATCGTCCAGCTGGAGACCGAGCACGCGGGCCGGCTCAACATCTCCGGTGCGGGCGCGGGCGGCCCGGAGACCGCGAGCGCGGTGCTGGCGGACGTGGGGCTGCTGGAGCCGCTGGAGTAGCCGGGCGGACACTTTTCGTGCTGGGCGCGGACGCGCCGCTATGCCCACCCGTACCTGCCCGGACTGCAGCGTGACCCTCCAGCGCGTCGACTACTCCGCCGGGCCGCACAACGAGAGCATCCGCATCGACGACCCCGACGCCGACGGGCTGCTGGGGGTGGTGGGCGGGAACGCCTACCTCGACGCGTATCTCTGTGGGGAATGCGGGCTGGTCCGGTTCTACGCCGACTGACGGCAGCGTGTCCCGAGCGTGTCCCCAGCGGGTGCGGGACCCGTGTGAACGGCACGCACGGCCCGCGAAACGGGCGGATTCGTGCGATTCCGGCCCGTGGTATCGAAATCTTCTTACGGGCGTCGGGGTAACGTTCTCCGCACATAGCGCCACGCGAGGCGCGACATCAACCATGAGCGACAAACCGCACCAGAACCTGGCCGTCATCGGCCACGTCGACCACGGGAAGAGTACGATGGTCGGGCGCCTCCTGTTCGAGACAGGGAGTGTCCCCGAGCACGTCATCGAGCAGTATCGAGAGGAGGCCGAAGAGAAGGGCAAGGGCGGCTTCGAGTTCGCCTACGTGATGGACAACCTCGCCGAGGAGCGCGAGCGTGGTGTCACCATCGACATCGCCCACCAGGAGTTCGACACGGACACCTACTACTTCACGATCGTCGACTGTCCGGGTCACCGTGACTTCGTGAAGAACATGATCACGGGCGCGAGCCAGGCCGACAACGCCGTGCTCGTGGTCGCCGCCGACGACGGCGTCCAGCCCCAGACCCAGGAGCACGTCTTCCTCGCGAAGACCCTGGGCATCGACGAGCTCATCATCGCGGTCAACAAGATGGACCTGGTCGACTACCAGGAGAGCCGCTACGACGAGACCGTCGAGGAGGTCAAGAAGCTCCTCAAGCAGGTCCGCTTCGACACGGACGACGCGAGCTTCATCCCGACCTCGGCGTTCGAGGGCGACAACGTCTCCGAGGAGTCCGACAACACGCCGTGGTACGACGGTGAGACCCTGCTGGAGGCCCTGAACAACCTTCCGGAGCCGCAGCCGCCGACGGACGCGCCGCTGCGTCTGCCCATCCAGGACGTCTACACCATCTCCGGCATCGGTACCGTGCCGGTCGGCCGTATCGAGACCGGTGTGATGAGCCCCGGCGACAACGTCAGCTTCCAGCCCAGCGACGTCGGCGGCGAGGTCAAGACCGTCGAGATGCACCACGAGGAGGTCGACCAGGCCGGCCCCGGTGACAACGTCGGGTTCAACGTCCGTGGCGTCGGGAAGGACGACATCCGCCGTGGCGACGTCTGTGGCCCCGCCGACGACCCGCCGAGCGTCGCCGAGACGTTCCAGGCCCAGATCGTCGTGATGCAGCACCCGTCGGTCATCACCGCGGGTTACACGCCGGTCTTCCACGCCCACACGGCGCAGGTCGCGTGTACCATCGAGGCCATCGACAAGAAGCTCGACCCCTCCTCCGGCGAGGTCGCCGAGGAGAACCCGGACTTCATCCAGTCCGGCGACGCGGCGGTCGTCACCGTCCGCCCGCAGAAGCCCCTCAGCATCGAGCCGTCCTCCGAGATCCCGGAGCTCGGCTCCTTCGCCATCCGCGACATGGGCCAGACCATCGCCGCCGGGAAGGTCCTGAGCGTCAACGAGCGATAGAATGCAGCAGGCACGCGTCCGTCTGGCGGGGACCAGCCCCGAGGACCTCGACGACATCTGCGACGACGTCCGTGAGATCGCCGACAACACGGGCGTCCAGCTGAGCGGCCCGGTGCCGCTCCCGACGAAGAACCTGGAGATCCCCTCGCGGAAGTCCCCGGACGGCGAGGGGACCGCCACGTGGGAGCACTGGGAGATGCGCGTCCACAAGCGGCTGATCGATATCGACGCCGACGAACGCGCGCTCCGGCAGCTCATGCGCATCCAGGTCCCGAACGACGTCTCCATCGAGATCGTCCTCGAGGACTGAGCGAACGCTCCACGGTCACGAGGGCTGTCGGACCCCGTCCGACGGTACCCGGCGAGGCCGGATCCCCAGGCACCGTGACGGCCACGGTGCGGCTTCTGTTCTCGCTCGTTCACGAGCCGCTGGCTACCACCATCACGACCCACGGATGCGGCTGGCCATGCGCACCCCTACTTCAAACAGCGAACTATCCGGCCACACCGACAGGTAGGGGGCGGTGGTAGAGACGGGTGCTATGGACGAGGCACTCGAAGCCGCGGAGGCCGTGGAGGGGACCGAACTGGAGGGCATCCTGGTGATGCTCCTCCGGGTCATCGGTGCCATCATGGTCCTCGCCGGCCTCGGGCTGTGGCTGTTCACCAGCATGGGCATCCTCTGGACGCCCGCGCTGCTCATCATCGTCGGCATCGTGTTCATCACTATCCCTGGCCTCGCGTTCGAGTTGCTCGGCGCGTAGCCGGGGAAACGGAATCCTCAAGTGAACCGCTCGACTTCTTCGGATTGCGGGCTCGTAGATCAGCGGCAGATCGCTTCCTTCGCAAGGAAGAGGCCCGGGGTTCAAATCCCCGCGAGTCCATCCTTTCCGGTCGTTCCTTCGCGAGCAGTCACATCCGACGGTGACACTGCCCCACGATTCCTCGACCGTCAGGGAGCCGAGCGCCGAAACACGGAACCGGAAGCGACCCGCGTACTGACCCCCAGAATAACTATTTATGCAACCTATCTATACGGGGTATGAGCGACGAGGACGAGTCCCTACCCGCCGAGGCCGGTGACCTGCCGCCTTCCCTCCGGGACGTGTCGACTCCGGACGAGCGGGTTTCCGAGACGAAAGCCGCGGCCAGGGAGTCCGGGCACGAGGGGCCGTTCGAACGGCGTCCCGTGTACGAACTCCGGGACGCGTCGGACCCGCCTTCGGACGTGCCAGTGCCGGGGATTCGCTGTGAGGCCTGTAGACAGAAGGGAACCGAGCCGGCGGATTTCGAGGGGACGAGGTGCAGGTCGGTAGACCCCGGGGTCCTCGCGAGGAGCGAGGCGAACGCCCCCGAGGACGAGTGACGCCGGGTGGCGGCTGCCGTGGGCGTCGTCCCCTCGGGGATACGGGGACACGCGCTTTCGAGTGCCGAACGATAGAGAGTACGGCCGGCGAATCAGGGTACTTCGAACCGTCCTCAGAGGGAGCCGTCGACGATTCGTGTCGCCGTGAGCACGTACCTGCTACCGCAGTTCCGGCAGGTCACGCGGTCGCTCACACTCCGGGCGTCGGCTTCCGTCGCGGTCAACAGGGTCCCGCACCCGCACTCGACTTTCGGGTTCACGTCCCGAGCTAACTGGCTGTTCAGGATAGCCGTTCTGCCGGGAGTGCAGGGCAGTTCATACTGACCTGGGAAGACGACGAGGGGGGTCAGTCCCCGCTGGAGCGGGCCTTGTCGAAGCGACTCGCCGGCAGGAGCAGCTCCTCCAGCCCGGGGAGGTGCTTGACGTTGAACACGACCTGCATCCCGTCGGAGACGGGGGCACTCACGCAGGAGAGCCGGATACCGCGGTCGATCCACTCCTGTGGGAGGATATGGCTGGAGTGCATCGGCATCTCGCCGTCGATGACGGCGACGGCACAGTTGGTGCAGGCGCCGCCACGGCAGGCGAACGGCCAGGCATGGCCCGCTTCCTCGGCCGCTTCGAGCAGCGGCGTCCCCGGTTCGGCGACGAACGTGCCGTAGTCGGCCTCGTCGAGGTCCGTGTCGACGGCCTTCTCGAAGAGGTCCGCGTCGGTCAGTTCCCAGCCCTGGTCCGCGAGCGCCTGGTAGTCGAGGTACTCGACGGTGACGCCGACGGCGGGGTCGTCGGGTTCGGCGTCGCCCTCGTCCCCGGGTGCCGGCGTCGCTCCGTTCTCGCTGGGGTCGTACCCGTTCTCGATACGCTCGTAGGCCCGACGGATGCGCTGGAACTCGGCGGCGGAGCCGCCGTGGTCCGGGTGCGCCTCGAACACGCGTTCGCGGTACGCCTGCTCGATGGTCTCGTCGTCGGCTCCGGGGTCGACCCCGAGCACGTCGAACGGAGATGCCACGTTCGAGTGTACGCGGTCGGGCCGGTAAAACCTGCTTCTCGCGGTAACCGGGTCGAGTCCGTCGATAGCTTATGAATCGCCTTACAGAACCGGTCTATTTATATGATTGTACCCCATCGATGCGAACAGTTGGCATGAGTTTGTATCCCACGGAGCAGTGGTTGGAGGCCTTCGGGCATGCACTCGACCGGAGCCGCAGGCTCGACACGATAGCCTCGGGCTGGGGTGTGGGGTTCGACGGAGACGTGATGCTGGTCATCGACGACATCCCGCTGGCCGAGACCACGCTCGGTGACCTGCCCGACTCGGTGCTGGCGGACCTGCCGGAGAACATCCGGGCCGGCGTCAGCGATGTCTCGCTCGCGGCGGCCCCCGAGCGGTTCGGGGAGACGCTACGACCCTCGCTGCCCGCGAACGTGCAGGACCTGCTCTATCAGATCGAGACGAAGGTACACGACGGGACGATCTACGCCTACGTCGGCCTCGAGGAGGGCCGCTGCACGGGAACCGAGGTCCTCGACGACCCGACCGAGAAGGACGTGGGCTACGTCGTGAAGGGCCCGTACCAGACCTGGCGGCGCATCGTCGACGGCCGCCCGGTCACCTCGGCGTGGCTGAACGGCGATCTGGTCATCGAGGGGAACAAGGTGCGGCTCCTCCGGCATGGCTCCGTCCTCCAGGTCGTGGGTGATGTCGCCGCCGACGTGGAGACGACCCATCTCTTCCCCGGCGAGGCCGCCACCCCCGGCGAACTCGTGCTCGACGAGGCCGTCCGCCAGCCCATCGCCGTCGGCCTCCTCGCCGAACAGCAGGCCAGCCTCGTCACGAATACGCTCAGCCCGTTCTGACACGCTCGGCCCGGAGTGCCGGCGGTGCGAGTCGTCCCGCCGCCCGTTCGACCCCTATCGTTACGTGACCGTCACCCGAGGGTCCACCCATGCCAGCCAAAGTGACCGCCGCACCGACGGGATACGAGGAAGGCCTCCGCTGGGCGGGTGGCGTCGAGTGGCTCGTCCATCCCGAGGAGACGATGGAGCGGGCCAGCACGGCGCTCGCCACCGACGAGGGCGTCTACCTCGTGGACCCGCTCGACGCGCCCGGCGTCGACGACCTGCTCGCCGAGTTCGGCGAGGTCGCGGGTGTCGTCCTCCTGTCGAACCACCACACCCGCGATGCGGGGCTGTTCGCGCGGCGCCACGACGTGCCCGTCTACGTGGGCGCGGATGTACCGGACGGGGCCGTGCCCGACCTCGCGGTCCCCATCGAGCGCGTCGCGGTGGGCGAGCGGCTGGGCGACTACGAGTTCATCGAGGTCGCGACCGGCACGGCACTGGGCGCCCCCTGGTACGAGTACGCGCTCTGGAACGGCGAGACGCTCCGCGTCGGCGAGTGCGTCGGCACGGCCGACTACATGCGTGTCGGCGACGAGCCCCTGGGCGTGATGACGATGCGCCGGCGCCACCCACCGACGGCGCTCCGGGGCCTCGAACCGGAGCGGGTCTGCTCCGGCCACGGTCGGGGGCTCGACGAGAACGCCGCCGCGGCGCTGGAGGCGGCCATCGCGAACGCCGAGGACGACTTCGCGAAGGCACTGCTCCAGAACGGCCTCGACCAGGCCCGGACGGTGCTGGCGGCGCTCCGGTCTGACCTGCGGGACTGAACGGCCCACCGTTCTCCGACGGTCCCGGCTCGGCCGTCGGTCGGGCGACGGCTTCAAGTTCACTTGTCCGAAGACAATCACAGTGACTCGACAGCGACACCCGACCGGAGGTGCCCGATGACCCGGTTCGTCCTCGTCGCGGGAGGCACCGCGACGGCCGAGATCGAGGGCATCAGCGCCGCCGGGGCCGACCCGACGCTGATGGCCCACACGCCCAGTGCGGACGCCGAGATCCTCCTCCACGGCGAGCCGACCGCGGCATCCGTCGTCCCGGTCAGCCCCGCCGGCTGTCCGACCCCTGCCGTCGTGACGCGGGCGGTCCGCGAACTCGTCTCGTTCGACGCGGCTGTCATCGACGCCGGGCTGTCGGCTCCAACGGGTGTCGAGGCGACGACGCTCGCCGACGGTCCGGGCGACGACATCCGGTCCGCCGAGGCGGTGCCCGATGCCGAAGGTATCGCCGAGCGCGCCCGCGACCACGGCCGCGCGCTCGCGGCCGAGACGGACGACCTGTGGCTCGCCGAGACCATCCCCGGCGGGACGACGACGGCGCTCGGGACGCTGGCCGCGCTGGGCGAGCCAGCGACCGTCTCCTCGTCGCTGCCGGCGAACCCGCTCGACCTGAAACGGCGGGTGGTCCGCGAGGGGCTCGACGCGAGCGGCATCGACACCGGTGCCCATGCCGACGCCCCCGTGGCAGCCGTACGGGCGATGGGCGACCCGACGCTGGCGGCGACGCTCGGCCTCGTACAGGGCGCCACGGATGCCGGGGCGACCGTGACGCTCGCGGGCGGGACCCAGCAGGCGACGGCGGCACTGCTCGCCCGCCACGCCGGCGTCGAACACGACCTGACGGTGGCCACCACGGCGTTCGTCGCAGGTGACGAGAGCGCCGATTTCCGGGCCCTGGCGGCCGCCGCGGACGCCGACATCCGGGTCTCGGACCCGGCGTTCGACGGGCGCGACCATCCCGCGATGCGGGCCTACGCCGACGGCGAGGCGAAGGAGGGCGTCGGGATGGGCGGCGCGCTGGCGCTCGCAGCCGACGAGGGGACGGAGCTGGATGCCGTCCACGAGCAGATACGGGTCGTCTACGACCGACTACTGGCCGGGACCGAACGAGAGCCCGCGACCGGGGGCGAGCGCTGATGCGGGGACTGGTTCTCGGCGGCACCGCCTCGGGCGTCGGCAAGACGGTCGCCACGCTGGCCGTCTGCCGCGCGCTCGCGGCCGAGGACGTGGATGTTCGCGCGGGCAAGGCCGGCCCGGATTTCATCGACCCGAGCCACCACCGCGCGGTCACCGGCCATCCATCGCGGACGCTGGACCCGTGGCTGGAGGGCGCGGACGGCGTCCGCCGCAACTTCCACCGCGACGCGGGTGAGGTTCGGGTCGTCGAGGGCGTGATGGGGCTGTACGACGGCACCGTCTCCTCGACGGCGGACGTGGCGGCGGCACTGGACCTGCCGGTCGTGCTCGTGGTCGATGCGGCGGCGGGGATGGAGAGTGTCGCCGCGACGGCGCTGGGCTTCCGCGAGTACGCCGCCGAGGCCGGCCACGACATCGACGTGGTCGGCGTCCTCGCCCAGCAGGCCCACGGCGGCCGGCACGCCGACGGGGTCCGCGAGGCGCTCCCGGACGACCTGACGTGGTTCGGCCGGATTCCGCCGAACGGCGACCTCGAAATCCCGGAACGCCACCTCGGCCTCCACATGGGTGCGGAGGACCCGCTCCCGGACGACGCGCTCGACGCGGCTGCCGAGCACGTGCGGACGGACCGGCTGC
>Ga0207757_100361_pt1 | contig 32308 bp, 51 predicted proteins | sample A23P3SouthBayCA_2_FD_187752 | JGI IMG/M metagenome (GOLD analysis project Ga0207757, IMG submission 187752) | Aerobic enrichment media microbial communities from Eden Landing Ponds, California, USA - A23 P3 (2) (SPAdes) | ecosystem: Environmental > Aquatic > Marine > Unclassified | place...
GATACCGGCGATGGAGATTTCCCCGCTCATTGGTCATCACCGTTGGTTTCGCCGTCTTCTTCATCACCCTCCTCGAAATCGATATCTAACCACTCTCTATCTAACCTCCACAAGCGGACGTTGACGCCCGGCCCCACCTGCGTCGACCGGACGTTCCCCGACCGGTGACCTAGCTTATCGAGTTCTATCTGGAGGTCGTTGTAGTCAACACCGTCGAAATCGGATATGACGCGCTCAATAATCGCGCTCGGAACCTGCACTTCGTCCGCATCCTCGGCGACCAAGAAGGGCCGGTACTGTTGTGCAGAATCCTTCAGATTCGTTGTCGCAGGTTTATTCTCGATTGTGTTTTTTAGGTCCTCAACAGCCTGAGTTCTGACCCCTTCAACAGGGACAACACTCGTCTTATCACTTTCTCGTAGACCTGCAATCAGATTGCGGATGTAGTCGGTCCACGAACCGTCCAAGCCGCTCGGGTTAACGACGTTGCGTTCTCCTCCAGTTGCTTCGTGGTATTTTTGACAAAAGGAGTCTGTACTCAGGTGTTCCGTCTCTGTCTCGAACTCGACATCATGTTGAAACTCCCAGTAATACCGAGATTCAGCACTTGCATCCGTCGGCATGTAGATTGTCAAGTGCCTAAGGTCCGAATTTAGGACGTGGACAATACTTTCATCTGGACCCGACGGATTACCGACATTACCCACGACGGATGACTCGTCGAGCTTGTCTATCTCGTCCTCGAATTGGTTGTCAAGAACCGACTTCTTGATGCTCGCGTTCCGAGCGAACTGTTTAATCAGCGGCTCGGCCTCCGTCTTCGACGCTCCACCGTCGTGGACGGCCTCGGCGAGCTTTGGAATGAACTCGTTCGCGAGTTCTCCCGTCTTCACCGGGTCATCGTGTATCCGGTCAAGATTGTCTTTCGTCGCCGACCAAAGGTCGGCAAGGTTGATTCCACCGTCGTCGTCAGGGTCTTGTGTCGTGGACATCTTTCGAATATGGTATCACCACCTTCAGGAGAGGTCACCAACGCGAAAGGTCTTTAGACCTTCACGCCGTATTGGCACGTAGCGGAGGTGACCGCCCCGACCTGGGTGTCTCCGTGGCCTGTTGTGGACAGGCCATCCGTTCTTACTTCCGGCGGATACGAATCTCGTGAGAGCCGTCTTCAAGCTCAACGAGGTCGTATTCGACTTCACTATCCTTCCCGAAGACTTCGCGCCAGTGGTCTGCGACGAGGCGCATCTGTCCATCGGTGCTAACCGACCGGGTGGTCCTCTCGATGAGGCATGTTTCAGCCATATTATATAAGAAGGGGGACACCCCCATATATCTTGTCACAAATTGGGACATACCGTAACATTTAGAATATCGGTTCTGGAGAGCCTGAGACTAGGGTCAAGGGTTTTACTGTTCATCCATAATTATTGCGTGTAATAAACTCCGCACTTATTATAAACAATCTCGTTATTGGGGGGAAACACGGGGGGGTATTTCTGTGTGTGTAAATATAGGGACAGAAACACCCCCTCCAACTCCCCTTAGTATACTATGCGAGATTGTCTGTCGACCGCCAAAATTCAGATTTCGGGAGAAATATAACTACAATTCCTCGTCGAGGATGTACTGCCGGAGCCGTCGGTTCTTCCTCACTAGCTTCGCGTTCGACTCCTCGACCTCGGCCAGACGAGCGCGGAGGTTGTTGATGGCGTCCCACATCTCCGATATCTGGTCGCCAGTCATCGGGACTGAGTGTTCCTCCCCAATCTCTCGGCCGTCCGGAGTCAGTCGTAGGACCTTGGGAGAGTCTCCACCTCCGTCGCAGGGCCCACGTGGCGCTCGACCCGCGACCTGGATGAAATCAGGTCGTAGATATCGGAGAGCGTTGTTGATGTCTCTGTTCGCGATGCCGGTGGCTTCGGCGAGGTCGTCGATGCGGACGCGGCCCGACTCATCTTCGATACGCTCCATCCCAGCTAAGATTCTCTGGTACTTCTTGTTCATACTCGAACCTATGGTTTGGAAGTGCAAAGGAATTGATAACTGGATATACCTGTGAGAAAAGGTTGTTCTCGCCAGTTGTCTAACAGTTATTTCCACATTTCGCGACCCACCTCCGACTACCCTACGCGCGCGGGACCCTCATATTGCTACGCTCACCAGGAGGTCAGGAGCCCGTCGAAGAGCCCTTGAGTTGAAGCGTGGGCAACGGGGAGGCGCGACCCATCCTTCTCACCAAATCTGGAGTTCAAATCTCTATTTGAGCTTCCTTGTCCACGGTTCCGCGTTCACTCCGGTATCCTAGATTTGCTCATCGAGATGGAACCATGAGCGGTCTGAACGAGGAGGGGGTGGGCGGTCTGAATGAGGGGCCTACCCACCCCTGATTCAGACCTCGACGAGGAGAGTGGAGGTGACGAAAGAGATGGGCGTCCCATATGCCCGTATATGACAGTAGTCTTATGGTATGCGAGCCCCTATGGGGAAACAGGGGCGCGGAGTTGTGCGGGGGCATTTCTCCAGCGCTCCTTTTTCATTCATTTCCCAACGGGGGAAGATATATAACAATACCAACAAGACATTAATATGTCATGTGCCCCCGCACACGACACGCCGGGCAGCGGTGCGCGGTGTGTAACACGACAGTAAGTATTGGCGACGAACCGATAGCAGCCATTGCTCACTACGGACCTATCCCAGATGGCCCAGTTGAGTCAATATCTGACGAGGACTTTTGGTATGAACCAATCTGCTCAGCAGAGTGCGTCTCTAATCATCAGAACGGCCACGGGAGTGACCCGGTGGTGTTCTGATGTTCACCCAGGAGGCCCGGATTGCTGATAAGGTCCGGAAGGCAGCCCGCGAGGTGGACGTTGACCCCTCCGAGCTTGAGTTTGGAGCCATCCTGACTCCCGAGCGCGACGAACAGGGTCTGTACGTCATAGACCTCGACGAGACGGTCCGATACTACGTCTCAACAGGGGACATCGAACCCACGGCTGAGACGCAGGAATGGAAGATTGTAACCGAGAGGGCGGAGCTTGACCGCTTCCCTGACAACATCACCGACATGGTGGGTGATTCATCATGATTGGGGACGACGACTTCCTCTACCTTCCCGACGAGGTTGGAAGGTGGACTCTGGAGGTCCTCAACACAGAGGCAGGTCTGATATCCTATACCGCGACGGTTGAGGGCGCGGTGTTCCGGGCCAAGGTCCGAGAGGATGACGATGGCCGACTCCAAGTCGCTTCGAGACGCGTTGTGAGCGACGAGTACCGCGACGAGACACACTTCGACGACCTGGAAGATGCTCTGAACGCGATGGCTTGCATCATGCACGAGATTGCCCCCGACGGGGCGACGGCCACGATGCGTCCTGACGAAACGGACCTCCAATTGGGTGATTTCGTATAATGATGGCCTCCATAGACGTTCCAAGACAGGTGGCGGGCGAGTGGGTCTTGCAGGACGACCTCAGCCATCTCTCTGGGGACCCGTACTTTGTGGCCTGCTGGTTCCGCGTCATCGGTGACGAGGTTCTCGACGAAATCAGGGTCTCCCAGATGCACAGCCAGACGGAGTACCACGTCAAGGCGATGACCGCTCCCCCGAGGGCTGTGAAGGACATCAGCCGTCCCAGCAACGAGAGAACCCTCAACTCTGGATTTGGAACGACGGAGGACAACCTCGACGACGCGTTGGAGTGCGCCGTCCAGTATATGATAGAAACCTCCTCGGGTGACTCGAAATGAGCAACGGGACCATCAAAATCGTCCTCGCTGGACCCAAGTACCGGGACCAGTGTGCGGCGTTCAAGCATCCGGAGTGGGCTCATTGGATGCGAGAGGAGTGTCCATATCTCTATGAGAAGGGGACGCCCCTCATCGCGTATCCGATGGTACCTGCATTCCGTGAGTGGGGCGAGGGGAAGGGATATGAAACGCGAGTCAAGGGTGTGGTCCGCGGCCGGATGCCAGGGCAACTGGCGTAACTGGTTTACCACACTGGTTCTGATTTCTTGCTATGTCGGAGAAGTATCGTCGGCTCCAGTCGTCTCTCGACCAACTTGAGCGGATGTTCAGGGAGAAGAGTACGGTCGACGCGGAGTCAACAGGACCATCTCCCGAACGCGTCGACGAGGATTCCCTCGAAGACGATGTAGAGAAATTAGACTCGGAACTGGACGATTCACTCTAAGTCAAGTTCGTACGTTCCGTTACCGAACACCCGGAGTTCTCCAATCGTGTTCGAGCCTTTCTCTGGTATCTCATATTGCGTCACATCGATGTTCTCGATATCGGATTTTACGTCGTCATAGACGCCCAGTCCCACCATTCCGGATGATACCTTTGCTCCTCGCTTGTTGTTTCCGACCTCGTACCCTGCTGATGGAGTATTATCTGGTCCAAAACCAGTTACGACCACTTCGAGGATGAATTCCGGTTCGTCGGCCATACCCTGCGTCTCGCGACTGGGCCCATAGACCTACCGGGGAACTCGCGCTCAATCAAACCTCACGACGGACTTTTGTTTGCAGCCGGGGATTTGCACGGTATGGCTCCGAGCGTGGACGAGGGTGACTTGGAGACCATTCGCGAGACCCTTCAAGACCATCCTGTCCGACTCGGACTCCTCTTCGGCTCGGCCGCCAGCGGGACGATGCACGGTGATAGCGACCTCGACATCGCGGTCGTCCTCAATGGTGACCCTGAGGACGACGAATACGTACGTCGGCTCTCACACCTCCTGACGGAGCTACACGGCTCCGGTTCGAAGGAAGTTGATTTGGTTGACTTGCGTACGGTCGACGCTCGATTTGCGGGACGAATTACTGAATCCTCGAAGGTAATCTACGACCCAGACGGTCGGGCGGAGGGGATACTCGACGACATACCCACCGAACGGCCGTCCAAGGACGAACTGAGAGAAGAAACGAGCGAGTTGAGAGACAGGTTGTACGCGAACGATGGATGAAGTCGACGAGGCCTATCGGGAACACCAATCGGTCGCGGTCGCCCCTGAAGCCTCGTAGTAACGCGTGTGGCAGGCTTCACACTCCCACGTGCCTGTTTCCTCGTCGAAGGACATCGAATGACCACGGACGACGACGGACCTATCGCCTGGCTTGTGCTTCATGCTATCTGATAGGAAATACTCTATATAAAAAGCTGGGATGTTCCGAGAATTACATCCGGATGTTGTAGGGCCTCGAACGGAACGTCACCTCTCCCGTACCGTCTTCGAAGTCCCTGTGGTCATCTGGGAGTGGGAACGCCAGTAGACTCCCTTCCAAGGACGCTCCTATTCGGTCGCAAACCCTTCCCTCACGGCTGCTGATTTGCATCCGGATGGACTCGTGGGCATCGTCGAGGTCGTCGAACACGCCGATGTTATCGCCGTGAGAGACCAAGACCTTGATGTCCTTCTGATGGTGTGGGGCCCGAGCCGAATCCAGCACGCCGTCGAGTTGCGACATCTCGTAGCACAGAGACTCGACGAAGGTCCGGACCTCCTCTGTGGATAGGTCACCCATCATGGTCACTCTTCCACCTCGACGTTCTCTGGGTGAATGAGGAAATACACCTCACCAATCCCGTATTCCTCGTCTATGACATCGGGTTCGAGTGGGGTGTCATCGTCAATGACGCCCGTTCCGAAGGTTCCGACAGACACATCGGATGGAGTGATTCTCTCCAAGATGACATCGATACGAGAGGGGTCGTTCACGAGAGTGTAAATACGGGATGCTTCTTGATTGAGAGCGTATTCTGGATTCCGCTTTGCCCCCATCCCGTCGTGTGTCTCGTAGTTGACGGTGGCCTTGACGATTCGGTCAGATTCCTTCATCGCGTCATCAACTCCCTCTACGCGAGAGATTTGGTGCGCCATCTGGTCAACTATCTCGTACTGCTCGGCCGCGTCCAGGTTGGAGTGTTCAACCATACATCCAACATGTAGGGGGAGTGCAAAGGTGTTGTTGTCGTGACATGACAACCCTTATGCACGCGTGCGTTGTAGTATATCTTGTATGTCAGAAGAGCAAGACATCGATGATAACGGACCCTTCTCTCCGCGTGAAGAGGAGGTGGTACAGCTACTCGACGGCGAGGGTCTCGGGTACGAGCAGGTGGCCGACCGGCTCGACCTCGGCGTCGGGACGGTGAAGAAGTACAAGCACCGCGCCGACTGCAAGATATCGCGAGCAGAATTTGTTCTCGCTCGCCGTGACGAGATTGTCAATTCGGGTGGAAACCAATGAGCAAGGAACTCCTCAATCAGATTCAGGAGAGGTGTGAAGAGAATTTGATAACCACGCACGAGTTACTTGCCGAGCAAGAAGGTTCTGAACTCACCTCGGAAGATAGAGCGTATATCGAAGGCAGAACGAAGGGGGAGGCTGAAGTCAGAGTCATTCTTGCGTACCTTGCCGACGAACTCGGTGAAGACACTATCGTGGATGCTGTCAAGGAGGCAGACTGGCTCTCGGAAGTCGAGTATAGTGATTCCATCGAAGGGGCCGCAATTGAATCCCTCGTTCTGGTTCGCAAAACCGAAGAGGATGTTCAGAAGAGCCGAGATATGATGGGGGCTTTGGTAGGCAGTATGGTCCTTTCTTCAATCGAAGGAGGTGACTCCGGTGGGAGCGTATGACCTCTCCAACGTTGGAGTTCAAGGCGTACGACCCTGAGACTGATTCGGTCGGCGGTCGTCCTCCTAGAATCCTCGATATCGATGGGTTCGAAGCTCTTCACGAGGTCACCGATATCTCCGAGGAGACACTCAACCAGATAGCAATCACCGACGAGCAGGAAGACTACTCCGAGTATCCTCAGCGGACGTGGAAGGTGCTTCGAGGCTGCAAGTCATGGCGTCCTGCCGACCGATTCAATCTCGACCACGCTTCCGAGAAGGAGTACGTGTTCGAGCGAATCAGAGACGACGATAGGCTCGACGAGGCTCCACTCGGTTACACGTTCAATATCGAACGCGTCGGCATCGCGCAAGAGGGCGAGGACGGCTACTGGCGCGATTTCTTCAGCACGGTGAGCGAGTACACCCAACCCTTCCAGTTCTACGCGAGCGCCCGTGTGAACAGTTTCCCTGACGTTCGTGACTTCGACGACGGGTCCGAGGTCGTCTACGTCGTCACATGCGTCGACGGAGACCTTCGCGTCCAGAAAGAGGAGTTCGAACGGACGAGTTCTGAGACAATCGTAGACGAAACCGAGGACGGTGAACTGGGTGATTTCGTATGATTGGGACCCTCCTGACGGTTGCGGCTCTCTTGGTCGCGGTGGCCTTGATTGCCTCCGGCATCCTCCTCTCCATGCTCGTTCAGGCACCGTTCGCCAATGGAGGTGACTCTGGTGGTTCAGAATGAGTCCAACCCCTTTCGACCCATCGGGCGAGTATACCGAGGTCCGCTGCGACGGATGCGACGTGGACTGGTGGATTCGTCCCAACGCGAGTCCAGGCGAGTGCCCCGTCTGTGGCGATAATATTGAAGATTAGACGGCGTTCGTAATCGCAAGACGTAACCATTGGTCACGTGGCAGATTTTGTCGTCGCAAATAATTCTGTGCGTAATTATAGATGTACCACTAGTAGTCCCACGAGTATACTGAACAGTATACTCAGCGGTATACTGACAATTATCCGAAATATATAATCCTGACTCTCTCTTGGTGTGCATATGACCATCATCAAAGACGACAAGATGGGTGGCCAACCTCGATTGGTGGGCCGACGGATAACAGTCTATCACGTTATCACAGCCATTCAAGATTTTGGAGGGATAGACGACGCAGCAGACCAACTTCGTATTCCAGCGGAGGAGGTCCGGGAGGCGTACGAATACGCAAGTGAGAACCCTGACGAAATTGAACCAGACCAGAACGAATCTGATGGGATGCCTCCGATAGAGGAGTTTTTAGAGGAAAACCAGGGGGCGGATGAGCTATGAATGAGCATGAGGTTGACTTCGTAATTCGGGTATGGGAGATTGTGAGGACGATGGACAATCCTAAGACCCTTAGGGAAATTTCAGGGTTGGCAGGACTCACCAAATCCCATACTGAGATGGTCTTAATTGCCTTGGAATCGAAAGAATTGGTAGTCCAAGAGGGTGAGCGATATCGACGACACACCCCAGGTACCGAGTGAAGATTCCTCCACCATACACACCAAGTACCGAGTGAAAGTCACCTGTTTTCGACCATTTCAGAGCCTCTTCAGAGCGAATAAATTGTCCAACAATAATTCTCTGTCCACACCCCAGGTACCGAGTGAAGATTTCTCTGGAAAACCCCAGGTACCGAGTGATAGATTGTCGATATCGAACCGTTCATGGATTCTCCAACGCATATTGCTCATTCAACATAAATTATCATCGAACACCCCTCGTACCGAGTGAAAAATAAAATCTCTCAAACGCCTTACTCCGCCAGAAACCGAGATGGGTCGCCGTCCATCAACCGCTTAGCACCGCGCGTCCTCGGAACGCACCATCGCCAAGAAAGACTCGTTCGGCGACCTCAGGAAGCTCACCCTCGTCGTACAACTGATACACGCGAGCCTTACGTCCATCGTCCATACTGCACCGTCTTTCACCACGACCAAATATTCAAGGATGGTCCCCCATCATCTCTAATCCTCCGCGCGATGCCTGATGTGTAATCCGTCATCTCTGGCGCTGATGTTGTAGTGGTGGTCGGGCTCGTCTGGATTGTCCGTATAGGCCGCCACCCAGACGCCATCCGACCCCATCCTTTCGATTCTGAAGTTGCAGTTCTCTACGTACTCGTCGATATCCGTGTCCGGTGGGTGGCGCGAAATGTGACTCGTATCGATTTCGATGTCGTCGGGGTCTGGCCGGTCGTCCATACTACTAGCTCGCAGGGATGGTAGTTGGGTGTTCGCCCACCTACGAGGAACTCTATACTGGGTTAGGAGAAACCCTTTACACTATACTCTCGTTATATGATATATGGCATACCACGACGTAACCTGTCACGACTGCTCGGGCCCGTCCGTCTTGCAGATGCTACTGGACGCTACCTCAGGACGATGACGGGTTCCACGTGCAGGGGTTGTGGAGATGAAATCCAGGGCGACGACTACGAACTTCACGTGACGGAAGAGGATGGCGTCGAACAGGACGTGACCGTGTTCTGCCCGACTTGTCACGCCAAACTCTGAGGTGTTTGCGGGTGACCATATGTGATGACTAGCATCGAGTGCCCGACGTGCGGAGGTGAGACGCGCTAGGTAACGAGCGAGGTCGCCGAGCAAGACTTTACCTGCCCCGAGTATGAGGGTCCGTACGTGGTTCGTGTTCTTGACTGTTCGATATGTATGTTGTGAGCGTCCAGATTTATTGATATCCAGTTACTGGTATAAATATGACCGATTGGCATCCTAAAATAGTCCGGAAAGTAGATTGGTTGGAAGGCGAAATTCAAGTTTACCAAGATGCATGGGAATCCTTCGAACCTTTAGTTAGTACAATCAAGGAGTCGATGATTCTTCACTCCTGTTTCCACGAAATGGTAAAATTACTTCAAGAAGCTAGCGATGAAATCGGAGTTCATATGATTATCGTGTTTACGATGCTCGTCAGCCGATTTGACATCCAGGTTGTGAAAACATTGTCTACACATGGGCCTATATCAGGTAATCTAACCGCAGAATTATCCGTGAAATCATGAAACGGCGCGAATTCATTATCGTGTCAGGGTCTGCAGTTGCTCTTGGTGGGTGTATCGGAGATGATTCTGAACCATCATCGACACCGGAACCTACACCGACATCCACGCCTACGACCACGCCAACTGAAACTGCCACATCGACGCCAACTGAAACAGATACCCCTACTCAAACTGAAGTTCCGACCAACGAAGTCGGCGGCATCATTGATACTGACACGACGTGGGGTCAAGGGACTATCTACGATGTCACCGAGACTGTCCAAATCCCAGAAGACGTTACGTTGACCATAGACCCCGGGGTTACCATTCGCGTAGATGAATCAATCGAACGAGACCCTGTATTCTCTCTTCACGGAACAGTTCACGCTGTCGGAACCGATTCAGAACGAATCGAGTTCCGCGGTTCAGGTGTGAGCACGACACTATTCAGTGCTGAGGATTCGCCACCAAACGCGTTCTTGAATGCTGATTACTGCGAAATCAAAAACGGAGGTTCGTTATGGATGCGAGGGAACGGCGGGTTTCATCTTCGGAATTCTCAGATAGAGAACATGGGGCCATCCTATGTTTGGTATCCCTATGACAATGGGGAAGCCAGGGAGACTGACGTTATTATCGAACGCAACACGTTCATTGATTCAGGTGGGTTTTCAGTCGGATTAGACGACAGACAGAAAGACGAGACTGTGCGGACAATAATACGAAATAATCTGTTCGACGGCGGTACTGAGGCTATTTACGGCGGTTTAATTAACAACTGGGCTAATTATGGTTCAACCGAAATGATTGTCGAATACAATTCCTTCGTCAATCAAGGCGAAAATACCGTGTTGAAACTTCCAGAAGGATACGACGACGCGGATTTTGACGCTCCAAATAATTACTGGGGGACAACCGACACCGATACCATTGATGAAATGATATACGATTCAAACGACAATATAAATTCTGCTGCAGAGATAGAGTACACGCCGATTCTGGAGAGTCCGCACGAAGACACGCCATCGGTTTGAATCCGAGTTAGTTCTGTGAATGGTGTTTATCTAAAACCTCCTTAACAGATTCTTGGTCGGGTTCAACCTCTTCTCCGTCAATCACTACAGAACCATTCGCGCTTCGTATCTTATCCACGATTATCGTGGCTAATACATCCTGAGATACGTCTTTAGCATAATTTACCGCGAATATGAATATTTCCTCAGCCGCTCCGTAGTCCTTCTTCAACGGCTGACCTTGATATACTATCTCTACACCATCTTCAATTGCTAAGGTATCTTGCTCCGACGCAGGTTGTCCCATAACTACGGAAGGGGTTGACTCATCCTCTGAGTTAATTTCCATTTTGATGGAATTGGCCATGTGGGTTGGATATACTCCTTCAACTTTGGCATTTGGGATAGAATGCACTGAGCGTCCATTTCCTACGAGGAATGCGACATCGAAGCGGCGGAACGCCTTTACACTATGTGTTAGTTGTATTATATATGTACCGAGTAGGAGATACTCCGAGATGTCCAGATTGCAGTGGTGACCTCCGAGACGCGGACGAAGCCGCTCACGACCATCAACTGAAAGCGATGCTGTTGCCTCCGGGCGACCTTGAGGGAAGCCACCGTTACCATGAACAAGTCGCGAGAGCAATCCGAGAACACGAGTTCTATTGCGAGGCCTGCGATTCAGGAGTCGATGCCGATGACGCGACTCCGCCCGGCAGCCAGACTACCTTCGGCGAGCTTGTCGCCATCGGTGATTCCCGATGATACGGAGGACCAGGCGTCCGTTCTCGGTATTATATCGAGAAGTTGGAGCGGTAGTCGGAGTTGTCCTGATGCTCGCAGTCACCATTTCGCTGGCTTTCGTCATTGGGTGGGACTCCTTCGAACTGGAAGAGGACGTTGATACATACCCAGACTATGACACTTACGAAACGGGCGAGTTCGGCACGAGGTAGCTGTCCGAAAATGACCTACTAAAGGAAGTTCTACACCTATTTTCCTCACTATCGAGTTCGAAACGCATCGAGAGTAGGGCCCTCGCGAGAACTAATGTCCCTTTCTCCCACGCACCATCGGTAAGTTGAGCCGAGGCAATCAACCACATCTAACAGTGGAACTGGATATTCGCCCATGTCGAAATCGCGCGGACGCTCGCGAGTGTAACCGCAATGAAGAATCCCAAGAATAGGATGGCCATATATCCGGTTATCAGGTGGCCTGCGGTCACCAGTTCGTCGAATACTTCTTTGCTTATGCTCCATCTCGTGAGTTCGGGGATGAGTCGGACTCCGAGGTAGATTGTGAGGAGGAGAACGGCCACGTCGAAGTAGAGGATGTAGTACCCGCTCTCGTAGAAGAATGCCCAATATCCGACGGCTGCTAAGACCAGCAGGAATATCCCGAGAACTAAGAAGTATACTCCAATCCGAAGGAACCTCTGCGCGGTCTGAATCCTCTTCGCGTTGTCTGCGAATTGCGTCCCGACCATTGATGGACGATACGATGGGGTGTCGAGGAAGGAAACGCGCGCTGACCAGATACCTGAGAGGCTAACGCGAGTCCGACCATCACGAGCGAAAACAGGACCCCACTGTTGAGGTGGGCGAACGTCCACGACAGGCCGCCGATTGTGCCACCGGATGAACACGTGATTACGAGCCCTCCTTCTGGGAACGGAGTGTTGAGGAAGAAGTTAATCCATTCACGCCTCGCGAACACGAAGACGACGGCAAGCGCGGCAATGAAGACTTGGATGAACCGCTGGGACCGTGATTGGAGGTCGCGGAACTCTTCGACTTGTTTCTCCAACCTCGATTCATACTCGTCGTCCGCACCGTCCATCAGTTATGGAACATCTGCTGGCCAGATACTTAGGGTATCCGGGCCGGTCGTGGGGAGCAGGACGACTTGGGTGGCTGGACGCTTCCCAATCCGTTCAGGAAGTCGGAGTTATCTGAATGGCTTGTTTATAGAAAGAAGTACATATACCGTCAGTACCTCATACCACTTGATTATATACGAATGCTTAGAATGGTGTTTTTCTTTTGGTTTTCATGTAGTTGCTCGAAAATCAAACATCGATGACGCACCAGCTACGAATAACGGCTTAGAGGATACAACTCTAGCGTATTCAGAGGTGGCAAACTGATTGAATGATGAAGAATCGATACCCTTAATTTCTACAAATTCTATTCGGATAGCAACGAACTCGTATCAATAGGTTGTTCAAAGATACTGAAGAAGCCGGTATCGTCGCGACGGACTCGCTGAACTTCACCTACTCGACACCGACGAAACCCCAGCAATCGAGTGAGATGATTCGCAACACTACTCGATGTGCAATAGAAGTCGGTTATTTTGCCGTCTTGGCCTGGCTGATTATTTCGGAGGAGACGTTGAGATGCGCCCTTGCACGTTCACCCATTGCCCAAGTTGCAGCCCGTTTGCTTTCTCTCTCAAGCCAGCCCTGCTCTTCCATATCTCGAAGGACTCGACGTACGGTATATCGCTGGCCTTCGTCGAAGGGAAGGTCGCTAATCTGAAAGTATCCGGTTTTTATTAGCTGCTTAAGCGTTTCGTTCCAGACTTCATCTCTTAGGGTCATGCTACAGATTTAGATACGAGGGATTTTATACAAAAGAGTACTCATATTATGAGATTGGCAAATTCACGACAATATTACGTCCGGAATAGTACAGAAACTTCGCAAATTAAGTTTTAGCGGCGAATACTACGTCTCGTCGAAAATGTTCTGGAGTATATGTATGGGAATAGACTCATCAACGACTATGCACTCCTGCCAATTATAATCAAAACTGGCCAATACTGAATCCTCATTTCCTAGAGGGTTCCCAGAATAGAAATCGTGATGCGATTTTGGGCGAAGGCATACTCAAGTCGAGGATTAGTAAGGAGTAGTGCAATATCTCACCCGCCTCCACTCAATCGCCGCTGGCGCGACGGGCTTCGTTGGAACCCTGGCGGGATGTGAGGACCTTACCTCTTCCCTCCCCTACATCCAGAACGACGAGGCCCCGCCAGACGCGGACGACCCCGACGGCGACGAAAACCCCGTCGAGGGACCAGACACCAGCGCGGGCACCTTCACAATCGTCCGCGAGGACGACCAGTTCGAAAACGAGGACTTTGCCTTCGAGGACACCCTCGACTATGCTGGCTTCGACAACCACGATTCGTCCACGGACACCTACGCCATCCCAGACAGTCGCCTCACCACCGTCGAGGCGGGCGATGGTTCAATCGCCGTCACCATCGAGAACCTCCACGTCGAACGCGCCATCGATGTCCACCTCGAATTCAACACCGCTGCAGGCGACGTGGCCAGCACCGACCCCCAGACCATCGAGCCGAGAGGATTTGATGGATTGATTCCACCCTAACACTGTCACTGAGTTTGAAGAGCTACCTGTGTGTACAGTAGGGGTATGGAACGAGGCATCTATGCCACTACAGTCAGGGATTTGATGACCCAGGATATCCAGTATGTCGACTCCAACCAATCAGTTGAAGACGCCTTTGAGTGGCTTCAGCGGAAGAAGTACACAGCAGCACCCCTCAGCAGTGAGTCGTCTCCCTATTATTTCGTTCGGAGGCCTGAACTGGCGGGGAAAGTCGAAGACGGGTACGGTTCGGAATCCGTCCAAAGTCACGCAACTCAAATAGACCTGGACAGGCTCATTTCTCCTGATGTTCATTATGAAGAGCTACTCGAATTCTTCGAGCGAGAAGAACTCTATTTCATAGGCTGGCACGACGAGCTTGAAGGAATTATCACTCGTGCAGATTTGAACAAGCTTCCGTCTCACACCTTCCTCTATTCTCGAATTAATCAAGTGGAGAATGTGCTTCGTGATATTCTGAATGAGGATATCTCTGACAAAGAAATTATTAGAGCAAACAGCAGGAAGGCGCAAGACAAGTATGATAGACAGGGTGATGCTGACCTTCAATTACGTCTTATAGATTACACAACATTCGGCGACCTCAAAGATATTGTCAATGCACATAATGACCTATGGAAAGAGCTACCGTTCAATAATGAAGGGAGTGCGGTACGAATCCTCTCCGATATTAAGAGCCTTAGGGACGATGTTGCTCATCACGGGAATGTCATCCAAATCATGGAGATTGATGGAGGGTCATCGAACCGAGATATCTTGGACCTCCGCAGAACATACGATAATATTCTTGAAGTCATTAGTTCGGAAAATTAAATCATAGAGAGCGAAAGACCCAACGGGAGAACCGGTCAAACCTTATCCAGGGCGCTGATTTCGTCTACTATTCTCTGAACGCCAGATGCAGCTACCTCTCGGTCCGTAGTGCCACCGATGATTATTTTTCCAGTTGCGAACACAAGTAGCGTCACCTCGATATCCGGCGGTCGATAAATCAAACCAGGGAACTGCTCGGGTTCGTATTCTGTGTTCTCCATCCCGAGAGCAACAGTCAATGCTTCCAGGTTTACCTCACGGTCTAAGTCTTCCATGAAGACCGATGTTGCGTGATTAAACCCGTAGTCAGGAATCTCGACACCGATTTCAGAGAGCATCTCGTGAAACTGATTGGCTGCTTCAGAAAGACGACTTTTAGTCTTAGCCCCCCGGATTTGGAATGTTCCCGTTCTGTAGAGGGTATAAGCTGGACCTCCCTCTTCCAGACGAAGCGTAACCATTCCATTGCTGGTGAAATTGGCATCAACAGACGAATCGAGATGCTTCTCAAGTTCAGCTACGAAAGTCTCTAAATCTAATTCTCGACCAAGAATCCCGTTCCCCATCGTACTCACGATTTCCATTGTAGACGGTTCTATTAGGCAGTACGCCGGGCAGGATGTATAATATTCCCGTATTCGTGAAGCGGTTCTATGCACAGTATTTGTGTGACTGTCAACGGTAACATCATCTGGCTCTCAAACTAAAAGCTGAAGTGACTAACACTCCCTGTCTATTGTATGGCTATTAACGGGGATAATGGAGAAATGGAAACAGAACTCTGGGAGTCAGCCGAGAAGCTCAGAGGGCCTGTCGAATCTGCAGAATATAAGCACGTTGTCCTTGGTCTTCTGTTTCTCAAGTACATGTCGGACGCATTCGAGAAACGCAGGGCCGAGTTGGAGGAACTGACGCGAGACACAGACTCTTCGTATTATTGCGGGGACGATGAAGAAGAGCGGCGATATATTCTGAACGATAGAGATGAATATTACTCGAAAAATGTTCTGTACGTCCCTGAAGAAGCACGATGGCAGGAGCTCCAGGACAACGCCACGTCACCTCAAATCGGCACCAAGATAGATGAGGCGATGCGGGCAGTCGAAGAAGAAAATCCTGAACAACTCAAGGGGATGCTACACAAGCGGTATTCGAGCATTCCCCAGGATACGCTTGAAGGTATTCTAAACCAGTTCGCTAATATTGACCTTGGTGAGGAGGACGAGGACACGTTCGGTCGAGTTTACGAATACTTCATCAGGGAATTCGCACGCGAAGAGGGGCATCGTGGGGGCGAATTCTACACCCCAAAACACGTTGTTGAGCTTCTGGTAGAGATTCTTGAACCGTACGAGGGACGTATCTTTGACCCGTTCTGTGGTTCGGGCGGTATGTTCGTTCAGAGTAAGAAGTTCATAGAGGAGCACGGCGGAGACGAAGACGAGATATCCGTTTATGGCCAGGAGGTCAACGAGGCTACGTTGCGTATCTGTCGGATGAATCTGTTCATTCGAAGTATTGAGGGCGATATCAAACTCGGTGACAGTATACGTGACGACCAACATAAAGGTCTGGAGGCAGACCGCGTTATCACAAACCCGCCGTTCAATATGAGTGAGTGGGGTAAGAACACGATAGCCGACGATGACCCACGTTTCGAGTTTGGTATGCCCCCGTCGAGCAACGCCAACTTTGCATTTATGCAACACATGATACACCACACTACAGACGATGGCATGGTGGGGACTGTCATGGCGAACGGTTCGATGTCGGTACAGGGTGTCGAGGGTGATATACGCGAGGAGATTATCGAGAATGACCTACTGGATGCCATTATTTCGCTCCCGAGCGAGCTCTTTTTCACTACGTCCATTCCGGTCTGTCTGTGGATTCTGAGCATGCAAAAGGAGGATGACGAGTACCGCGACCGGAGTGGCGAGACGCTATTCGTAGATGCACGTGATATGTACGAAGAAATAGACCGGACACAGAACACACTTAATGACGAACATATAGACGAGATAGCGGATACGGTACGCGCGTACAGGGGTGAGGACGGCGTTGGAGAGTACCAGGATGAGAAGGGCTTCTGTAAGGTTGAGACCAAAGACGAAATCGCAGACAACCAGTACATCGTAACGCCGGGTAGGTACGTCGGTATAGAGGAGGACGACGGCGATGATGTACCCTTTGAGGTCAAGATGGAGGAACTGAGTGCGGAGCTACGCGAGGAATTCAGGCGGTCGAACGAGTTACAGGAGAGGATAGAGGCAGGTCTTGATGAGGTGGAATTTTGAGCAATAATCAAACCGACCTCAAAGAGTTTACAAAAATATCCGAAGCTACAATTACAGATGCAGGTATGAAGAAAGTAGAAATAAGCGAAATAGGTGAGATAGTCACCGGGAATACTCCATCCACTAAAGAGGAGGGGAACTACGGTGGGGAAATTCCATTCATACGGGTTTCTGACTTTTCAGACGATGTTTATATCCGAGATACAGAGAAGACCCTAACCGAGAAGGGAGCAAACGAGGTTAAGAACAAAGAGATACCAGAGTACGCAGTAATGGTTTCCTGTATCGGTAATGGATTAGGTAAGACCGCTATGGCTGACAGAAAGTGTTTCACAAATCAGCAAATTAACTCCGTAATACCAAGCGACTCTTACCATCCATGGTATGTTTATTATTTACTGACCACTAAACAAGAAAAGTTTCAAAACTACGCGGGAGGGTCAGCACAGCCCATACTCTCGAAAACGAAGTTCGGGAACATTGAAGTAGAGGTACACTCAGACTACAAAGTTCAAAAGAAAATAGGAAACACATTGAGGAGATTGGATGAAAAAAGGAATCTTAACGAGAAGATAAACGAAAACCTGGATGGAATCATAGAGACAGTATATACGTCTTGGTTCGTGGAATTTGACACGTACGAAGGAGAGTTGATTTATGATGAAGAGCTTGAAAATGAGCGTCCAGCGGATTGGGATAGGCGTTCCTTGGACGAGATAGCTAACTTCCTTAATGGCCAACGTTGGCAGAAGTTTGAGGCAGAGGATGATGCAGAAGAAACGTTACCCGTAATAAAGATTGTTGAGCTTAGAGACGGAATACAAGAAGACAGCGATAGGGTAAATAGGGAGGAAGCACCAGAAGACTATTTCATACGGGCTGGAGACGTAGTATTCTCTTGGTCAGCCAGTCTGGTATTGGATATTTGGAAGGAAGAAGAGGCCTTCCTGAATCAGCATTTATTCAAAGTCACCTCAGATAAATTTCCACGTTGGTTCTACTATATGTGGATAAGATATCATCTCCAGAGATTCCGCCATATAGCCGATAGTAGAAAGACTACCATGGGCCATATCAAGAGAGAACATCTGGAGGAAGCAAAAGTCCTAATACCGGATGATAGGACACTGGAGAAAATGAATGAAATAATGTCTCCTATTCTTGAGCTGCAGGTCAACAGCGGTAAAGAAAACGGAACCCTCGCCGAACTCCGCGACACCCTTTTACCTAAACTAATGTCCGGCGAGATGCGGCTTGACCCCGACAGTAATAACGAACCAACGAATAACGACTAAACACTTCTGATGGCGCTTAACGAATGGGAACTCTCTGAAAAGCCTGCCATAGAGTACTTTGAGAGCGTTGGCTACGAGTACAGACATGGGAGCGATATAGCTCCCGACGGAGAGAACCCTGAGCGTGAGAGCCTGTCCGATATTGTCCTACGTGACAGGCTCCGGGAGAAGATGCGGGAGTTCAATCCCAGTATGCCAGATTCCGCGATAGAGGTGGCAATGGCGGAGCTACTTGGTTTCAACTCACCCAAGATTATCAAGAACAACCGCAATTTCCACGAGAAGCTCGTCGGAGGTGTACACGTTGAGTATGAGGAGAATGGCGAGGAAAAAGGAAAATTCGTTGATATTATAGATTTTGACGAACCCGAGAACAACGACTTTTTCGTGAGTAACCAGTTTTCAGTAAAAATAGGCGACTTAACCAAACGCCGACCGGACATACTTGTCTTTATAAACGGTCTACCTGTCGGAATCGTAGAAAATAAAAATCCGACTGACCCCAACGCTACAATACAATCTGCATACCGTCAGGTCACACAGACCTACAAAAATGATATTCCCGACCTCTTCCACTATATCGAATTTATCGTTGTGATGGACCAATCAAACGCGAGGATAGGGACACTAACCACGCCTTGGGAGTGGTATTCAAAATGGAATTATATAGAAGAGGAAGGTGACGAATATCCAGAACTGCCACCCGCTGAGATTCTGGTACGGGGTGCTTTCAATAAAGGGCGTGTTGTTGACCTAATCAAGAATTTCGTAATCTTTGACGAAGAAGACGGGAAAACGACAAAGAAGCTCAGTGCGTATCACCAGTATTACGGCGTTAGAGAAGCTATCAAAAGTACGGAGCAAGTCGTCCCTGACGAAGACGAAAACCGAATCGGTGTTTTCTGGCACACGCAGGGCTCGGGTAAATCGCTCTCTATGCTCTTCTACACGAAGACAGTACGCCAACTCGATGACCTACGGAATCCAACTCTTGTCTTTGTTACCGATAGGAACGACCTTGACGAACAACTCCACGATACCTTTGCAGATGCGAACTTCCGGACACAGTGGGCGGATAGCCGGGACCACCTCCGGGACTTGCTCGACCGGGAAGCTGGCGGCATCATATTCACTACCATTCAGAAGTTCCAGACCAAGGACGACGAGCATGAGTATCCCAGAATAAACGAGAGACAGAACGTCATTGTCGTCGCAGATGAAGCGCACCGGTCTCAATACAAGAAGCTCGCAGGGAACCTACGACGTGCGCTTCCGAATGCTTCGTTCCTTGGCTTCACCGCGACCCCAATTCAGAAGGAAGACCGCTCTACTCGACGGACATTTGGCAACCATGTCAGCGAGTATCCGATTGACCGGTCGGAAGAGGATGGGTCCACGGTCCCAATATACTACGAAGCGAGGTTCGCCAAGCTACAATACAATCGAGACGAAGTGAGCGACCGCGTTAGGGAGTTGCTCGAATCTGAATCGGACGACCTCGAAAACGAGTTAGTGGGGAAGTGGACGGACCTTCGGACGCTGATTGAGAACAACGACGACCGCTTCGAGAAGATATCCCAGGATATTGTTGAACACTTCCAGAACCGTGAGCTTGACGGGAAGGCAATGGTCGTCGCTATCAGTAGAGAGGCTGCAGTAAAATATAAACGCCACATCGATAGCATCGATGGTGCTCCCGAGGCAGAGGTCGTCATTTCGAACCCAGACGAGTACATAGACGACCCACTGAGTGAAGACAAACTCAAGCGGAGGTTCAAAGACGATGACGACCCACTCAAGATAGCCGTTGTTTGCAAGAAGTGGACTACGGGCTTCGACGTTCCCTGCCTCCACACCATGTACATCGACCGGCCTGCGAAGAATCACGACCTCCTACAGACCATCGGTCGTGTAAATCGTAAATACAAGGACAAGGACGGAGGGCTGATTGTAGACTACATCGGCATTGCGGAGAACCTCAAGAAAGCCCTCGACAAGTACACGTCCGATATCCAGGAGCAGGCGATGGCGGACATTGAGATGGCTGTCGAGACGATGCACAGAAAACACGAGAAGGTGACCGACTTCTTCGAGGACACCGAATACGAGGCCTGGCAAGAGAAGGAAGGTGGGGACCTTCAACGTCTTTGCCATCGCGCACAGAACGAAGTCTTGGAACCGAAGGACCCTACGGAAAACCGTGAAGACAGGAAGAAGGACTTCATGGACGCTGTAACACAGCTTGAGAAGGCTTTCAGCCTTGTCACACCACATGAAGAGGCTGAAGAGATACGTTCCGATGTGGTCTTTTTCAGGGGAATCAAAGACAGCCTGCGGTCCATTGAGAGAAACGAATCTGACCCAGGTGATGTAGGGGAGATTGACTCCGCCATTAAGGAGATAGTCTCTGACGGAATCTCAGCCGAAGATGTGGTGCAGATGGCCGGATTCGAGAATTGGAAGGAGGGGAAACCAGTTCTCAGCGACGAGTTCCTACAGGACGTTGAAAACATTGAGTACGGCAATATTCAGGTGGAGTTACTTGAGAAACTCATTCGAGGAGAAATATCCGCCCGCAAACGCAGTAACATAACGAAATACCAAGACTTCGAGGATAGTCTGGAGGAAACAGTCAACAAGTACAATAATCGGTCGATATCTACCCAGGAAGTCATTGACGAACTCAGGAAATATGCAGAGGAGCTTCAGGAGGAGGAACGTCGTGAAGAACGTCTTGACTTGACTGAAGAGGAACTCGCCTTCTACGACGCTATTGCATCGAATACAGAGCAGGATATCGATGAAGAGGTTCTACGGGAAATCGCCAAGGAAATCAAAGAGTTGCTACAGGAGAACGTTGAGGTAGATTGGACGAACAGGACCAAAATGCAGTCCAAAATAAAGCGGGAAGTCAAAGCTCTACTCCGCAAAAAGGGGCTCAAGCACAGTCAATACGACCCACTGATTGAGCCAATCGTTACACAGGCTGAGGCGCTATACGGTAGTGTGTAGGTTGGCATAGTGTTTGAGATAGAGACCACCAACCACGATTCTGATTTCTTTTATATAGTCCTCGCTGGTCAGAGCGTAACAGACCTGCGTGACCATCGATACGCCGCGATTAGAGCCAGTAACAAGACTACAGACTCAAATGGTGGACCTCACGAAACCTTTCAAGAACTTAGTAGAGCATTTCAAGATATTCTCGATAATATTGGAGAGCATGGTGAGCCATCAGCTTCTGAGCACAGGGTTCAGCTCAGTGGAGGAGATGCTTTGTATCTCCATCGCTGTCATATTGCGGTTATGGAAGAGGCTAAGAAGGAAGATGACGACCGTCTAAAACGAGAACATTACGAATTGGCTTCTGAGTTAGAATACGAGATAGGAAGAGCGGGTGGGTTACCAATCATCAAATTACTCCACCAGAGGACACAAGACGACTTCCCCGACGCGTGAATTCAGAACCCCCTCTGGTCGGACCGAACTTTGGGTTAGCTGACCGTCGAATTCTTACGAATACTGTAGAAATAAGCTCTCTACCGTGGATTTAACTTGCCCCCGACCGTATCAAACATTGCAGAACGCAACACGCTGTCGGGTGCGCCCAGTGACCGGTTGAACTCGCACGAGGAATTTCGGTATCGCAGGATGGCGAAGCTACTGTCGAATATGATTCAACCGGTTTGTGCATGCCGCCTCCCGGGCTTCGTCCACGTCATCGGGCAGGACACCCACGAGGGTGCGACGACCGACAAACTCCTCAAGATACACCGCTACCTCGCCATCCCTCACGGGGCGGCGTCTACTACCTGAACGACGGGCTCAACCACCCCCCCCCTTACAGGGTGCCCGACTACGACCACAACGCCCACAGGCTACCAAATGACCAGCAGGCTCACCACGAAATCGATGAGGGCAACGGGAAAACCGTCTTCCTCGCCGTTACTCAGGGCAACGAAGCCGTCGGCGGCTCGATGCATATAAGCGACCGGCAGGGAAGCGGGACTGGTACCATCCGACACAGCGTCGCTGGCGCACCGAACAACTCAGCGCTGTCTGGTTTCGCCAGCCAGATGGGAGAAAGCCTCGAAAATGATGGCATCACAGACCATTTTCAACAACTTAGCGCCCTTGCAACCCTGATACAATCAATCCCCTACGAGAGACAGGACCAACCAGACTAGCCTCTCAAAACACTCTACCGAAATTCGGGTAATTGTACCGGGCTGACCTTCGTGTACATGGCTCTCGCGAAATGCTCGCCGTTCAACACCAGAACCGCTGGCATCTTCTGCGACCTCAGAACCTACGGGCTTCATCAGGTTGTCGGCATCGACGAACGCGACCTCGGTGACCCACCAGATGAGGTGGAAATGCACTACGTCGAACCAGGGGATGTGAGAGGGCTGCGAAGTCCTGCATCCCAGACACGAGATACGCTTTCCTCGAACTTACTGACAGAAGACCAATCGGAAGGTTCTCCGAGAACCTATATGAAATCCTCCAAATCGAGGACACGTCCGACCTCCACTGCAGCAACTAGTTCACTCCCCTAACGATGCGGATTCCTCCTCGCCCCGCGCCTCCGCTTCCACGGTCTCGATGTACGAGTCCAGCGACACGCCGAGTTTCTCCCCAACCACGCGGGCCAGCGCCTTCAGGTACGACTCCGCCGTCGCGGTCCACTCGTAGACGTAATCCTCCACCTCGATGAGTTCCTCGTCCAAGCGCGTGACCCGCTCGTCCAGCCGCTTGACCGCCGAAGCCTCCGCCACGGTCGTCGCGCCAACACCGTCACCCTCGCCCGTTGCCTCTATCGCCTGCAACCTCTCGTCGAGATAGTCGATATTCCAGTTCACTTTCACGCCGGTTTGAGAACTATTAGTATCCATGCAGACTGAAAGAGGGTATGACCGACGAATCAGAAAGTCCGAATCGAGATTCCAGTAACCGGTCATCGGAGTCATCTCTCCTCAGCGGCAAGAAATCCAGGGGAAGCCCTCGTGTGAATGCCGCAAAGAAATCTTCGGAAGGAGACCCAATCTCCGATATCGCACAGAAGTCTGGCGAGAAAGAACCCTCTGGGTCCGAATCTCCGAATGCAGACGGTTTGAGCATTCCAAGTAGTGTGGACCCAGATGCACCATCATCGACGGATAGTAGCAGCGACGAATAGCGGATAGATGGCCACACCGACGAGCAGCACCGCATTCTTCTACGCTGTCCTCATCGCTCCCGGGTTCATCTCCGTGATGACTGCTATTAGCCTCTCGGCCATTGAAGACGATATCTCTCAATTTGTGATGCTAGTGTGGTCTCTCGTGACGAGCCTAGTTGTTGACGTTGCCTTCCTTAGCGTCTACCAATGGTGGTATGGACCTATCACTGCGTTCGATGGAATCACCTCGATTTTATTCGAACCGTATTTTCGCGCCGACTTTATCGCGGTCATATTCCTGTTCTCGGTAGTTCTTGGCGTACTCGGAGCCGCATTCATCCTAATCGACGTTTCGGGTATTGTTCGTCGACAACTGCAGAGACCCTTTCCAGTCACATATAACCCGACTCAGCCATGGGAGAACTTCATGCGGGAAACCCATTCACTCCATATCAAAACTTCCGACGACCAGATTTTTGCGGGGGACCTTACCGAATGGAGTCGGGCCGAACGTGCAAAGGAGGTTCGGATGGCTAATCCCCATCGCTACAATAAGGACGAGCACGAGTTCGAACCTGTTGGGCGGGAAGATATGCTATTCATGGAAGATGATATCGACCGGGTGGTAATGCACTCGGAAGATGCTCGATTTTAGCTTCCCGCGGGTACGTATACGGTTGGGGAGAATATCCAGAGAAGGTGAGGCCACCCCGATTGAAGGTCCCGATACTCAAGCATTCAGGAATTGGTCTCAGATTCGTTCACAAATGCCTGAAGTGTTGTCTACGTCGTCTCGAATCAAGGCGCTAATCCTTAGAGAAGCGAACGTGAGGTGAATGTGTGCCAGATACCACAATAACGCTCGTAGAATTCTAGAAAGAACGTCTGCGATTCGATGGACAGGATAGGACCGCCCAGACTCCTCCGAGACCGATAGTGCCCCACTCCCAGATGACGGGATTTTTAGAATATCCAGAGCTTTGAGGAACACCTGAGCCTTTGGATTCAATTAGTAGTTATTCACCACTCATCCAGTATTTCGAGAATATCTGGACGGTCTAACTGACCCTCGGTTGTGAAGATTTCAACGTATTTTTCTGGATGAATAGTACCTTTGTACGCGTATATGACGAGGGTTGCAAATGCTGATGCAGTAAGTAGGAGGATTCCCTGTCTTTTCGCATCATCTACTGCATCCGTGTCGAAGCCGGGATTACCTATCGTGACTTGATATGGTTGCCCGTCGGCCTTTCGGACGACATCAGTGGCATCATTTGACCCAACTACGCCCTCTGATAAATCGTCCTTAGATTTGCACTCGACGGCGATTTCGATAGAAGTGCCATTTTTCTCAAGTATTTCATTCTCACTTTCATCTAGAACGCGCAGATACCCTTCCGCAAACCGGTCTTGTCCACTCTCATCTATTGGTTCAAACTGCAGATAGTCCATGTTCTCTAAATGTTCCTCACAATGATTCTGAAACTCTGTATGGTTAGACTTCAATAGGTTTCTAATCTTCATAAAACCAGGACCATCGATAGCTCTTGCATCAAGCAGAGTATGCTTCCTTTCCTTCTCGGGCGAATCACAGAATTCGTTGACTGCTTTTCGAGTGAACTCATAAGGCTTCGAATCGTCGACCTCACCAAACAACTGCAGTACACTACCCTCGGCAATTTCTCTCGGATGTTCAATCCCAACTCCTTGTTGGAGATGTGATATCAAGCCCTGGCTCGTTGTTATTCCGCACTCTGCAAACGGAACTTGCTCTTCAGAGAGACCATAACGCACCTGCGATTCGAGAGTACTGAGCCTCTCATTGAATTCATCGTCGAGGTCTTCATCTGCCTCACCAAGAATCTCTTGGAGATATTTTATGGACCTGGCAAGCCTCGGACCCGCTCGCTCTTTTATATCCGTCTTTGTCCTTGTTTTTGCGACTTGGTATTCATCAAATACATCATCTAAATCATCACCACCAACCCAATCAGCAATGACGCAACCAGTTAAAACAGCGTTTTCCAAATCATCGTCATCGATATCAAGTACAGGGAGCTCCTGGCGTACTTTGTCTAAGTCAATGTTAAACTTCCAACTGAATAAGCGACAATTTTCCAATTCACTTGTAGATGCTAGTACAACAAGCAAATCTACGACTTCAAAATTGTCGAGCGATTCTACTTGTCTAAGGTGGTTGATTGCTGAATGTACCGCTCTGGGGGAAATGAGTTGTTTTGAAGTCGCAGTACCGATATCCGTTAAGCTAATCTCATCCCCATCACGGGTAATCATCTCAAGTGAAGACAATTCGCGTATCGCGCCTTGGATACCTCGTTGGACAGTTGATTCGTCAAATTCAGTTGAGAGAGGGAGGAAAGATTGGCGAAGATATTCTGTAACATCAGAGACGGTATCACATTCACGCAGTAGGTTCAGGACGACAGGTGGGTCAGCGGGGTCAATTTCTGATGTGACTATTTCCAAGTCACCATCGATATATTCGTCACGACGACCAGATGCCTGTAACTTATTATCGGCGTAGAGAATTGATTCACCTGGGTTACCCCCATATTGTGGTCGTCCTGCACGTCCGGCAAGATTCTTGTACTCGCTTGTAGTCATATCGCGACCATACTCATCGTTATCAGCTCCAACTCGTGGTTTCGGGATATACACACGGTCGACTGGAAGATTGATTCCCGCTCCAAGAGTTGTGGTCGATACGACAACCCGAAGGGTCTGGTCTTCTACTGCATCCACCACCGTCCTTTTGATGCTGTCACTGATTCCGGCGTGATGGAACCCAATCCCATGTTTTACGCACTTTTTGAGCTTATCGATGGCTGGGCCTCCAGTGTCTGTTTGACTAATGGATTTTTTCAGTTCAGTAGTAGCTATGGAATCAGTGTAGATTGAATTACTTCGCTGGTTCTCAACTAGATATTCTTGGAGATTCGAAGCGATATTTTCGGCCTTGTTTCGCGTTTGAGCGAATACCAGAGCCTGATTCTCATCGTCCTCTCTTAGATAATCAATGATGGGGTCAACTCGGCTGTAGTCCGAGTAGGAGGGGATATCGGTCCGGATTTTACCGTCCTCTTTGTCGAGGACCAATTCTCGGTCTTGTACTATATACATCCCCTCGTGAAGGGCACACTTTCTCCAGTCACCCGAGTCACTACATTGTCCTTGGAGCCAGCCAGCTACATCTTCATAGTTCGGGGTAGTTGCACTGAGACCAACTATTCGGATATCTGGGTAATCTGAAAGGAGGCGAGTTGTTAGAATTTCCAAGTTCGGACCACGATTCTCCTTACCTAATGTCTGGAATTCATCAATCACCACCAAGCCGATATTTGGTATGTAGTTTGAATGATTTCGAAGGTGATAGTCGAACTTCTCGTACGTCATCACCAATATGTTGGCGTCGAATAATTCCACGGGGTCATGTCGCTCACCACCCAGAGAACTCTCAACTTCTAAGTTAAACTCATCTCCCAATTGGGCCTGAAACGTCTGGGCCTTTTCTTCAGCGAGAGCCCGATATGGTACTAAAAACACACTCACGTCGCTTGAAGCGGATATGGCATTGTCGACAATCGCAAATTCTGCAGCGAGAGTTTTTCCAGTTCCCGGTTCCGCGACCATCAAGAAGTTATCTTCGCTCAATAGGCCACTTTCAAGAGCTTGAAGTTGAGTTTTGAATAAATGATTGATATCTCGCTGGTTAAGATGCTCGGTGTACCCTGACGGCAAGCTATACTCCTCATTGAGGATGGAGACCGGCTCAGCCATTATCTAATAAATATTCTCGGCGGTCATAAAAAATGTCTTAGTGGGTTTTTGAGTTGTTGTGCTCTCTACAGTAGTCCCTCCTAAGTACAAGCTATCTAGTAATAATCATACAAATATTCAATTGGTAAGTTGGTTTTCGCGAACGTCGAATCAGGAATAATCGATGGAAATGGAGAACGTCAGGAAATAACTGTTATGATATGTGTCAATATACAAGACCAGACAGGTATTAGATATTGCCCGGGTTTTTCCCCCGGTTATAGTGTTCGAGAGACCCCAGTACCTCGAACAAGGATATACTTATAAAATTACAGGTGCAATATTGTAACTGTATAGATGACCGCCGTTCAACGCCGCCCAACCGGACGAATCGTGTCAGTAGTTAACAAGGGCGAGGTACTCAACCTCGGGAGTTCAAGCGACATCCACGGTTCCCCCATCTCATGGCACGTCGAGAGTCGCGACCGACTCCGACTTCAGTTCGAGCCGGACGATTCTCCCCGGCCGACGACCAAACTCCGGTTCGACGAGGAAGCCGGGTCGTTCTCCATCACCATCCCCGCGCCACTCGCCTACGGTATCCACGCCGTCGGGGGAGAACTCGAATGGGATACGAAGGGCGGGAACCTCTACTGTACCGTTACCTCGCGGGGTGGAGACGATGAGTAAGGCCGCCGTCGTCGTCCGACAGTCCCAAGGCGAGGATGACAGCGTGTCCCTCACCCTTCAGCGAGAGGCCGGAGAGCGACTCGCCGACGAGTTGGACGCGGACCCGGTATTCTTCGACCTCGGAGTCCACACCGGATTCTCGTCCCTCTCTGAAGACGTGAACGTGGGGGAAGGAATCGACGACCACCCGAAAATCATCGACCTGCTGGACCGTCTCCGCGACGGAGAGTTCAACTACTTACTCTCATACGACGATACGAGGCTCTGCCGAGACGGGTTCTACAACGAACTCAAACGTGCCGCGGTTCGCAATGGAGCAGACCTCGGATTTGCTGACCCCGACATCGAAGAGGGAACGCTCGGTCACAGCGTCAAACGCGAGGTTCAAAAGTGGGTGAAACGGCAGGAGAAGGAGAAGGCTCGGAAGGCTGTTCGATACCGTATCGAGAACGGATACTGGCAGGGCGGTATCCCGACCGGGACGCAGATGGATGCAGAGAAGAAGTACCTTGAACCCGCTGATGGATTCAAGGACGTTCTTCGCGTGCTCGCGTGGAAGGACAACGGTGCCAGCCACCGTGAGACCCTCGATAAAGTCGAGTCAATATCCTCAACTTCGACGGTGACCAACATCCTCGAACGGCGTAAACTGTACGAAGACCTCGCCGAGGAACACCAGGCCGAGGTTTCCGACGTTCCCATCTCGGTTAACGCATAAACGGCCGTACTTTCTTACCGCCCGTAGATTTTCACTTGGTATCTTACCGCCTCTACAGACGCGAGGATTCCAATATATAAGCCCAACTATATTGATGTTATATCTGGTAATACCAATACACCAATAGGTATATAGGGGTGCGGTCCTAAGGATGTGTATGGTCCCTGACAGTCAGGTAGAGACCGATGCACAGTTCGGTAACCGAGAAGCGGTCAAGGAGAGCGAGTCATACGAGTACCAAATCGACAGCACCGAGGTCTCGCGAGACCCGTCACAAGGTGTCGAGTTTACGGGTGTAATCAAAGATGCCGACCGATTTGGTAACATTCTGGAGGGCCTTCTGTGGGCTGTCGGTGAGGGTCCGGACGGCACTGTTGCGTACGCCACTCGACGGGATGACTGCTACAACCGGGATGGTACCCGTCCCAACTGGTGCGTCAAAACGATGGGGAATCTGACCGTCGACGATGTGGATGGCTACGATGATTGGGTGGGAGCATCCGATAGTGAGATTATCAGGTGGACGTTCGACGCCATAATCGACAAAATCAGCCGCTCTGGTGACGAGATTACGCTGAAAATCTGGCATGAGGACATCGGCGGAGCTTGCGACGTTACCTTCGAACTGACCACGGCGTAGTCGCTTTCGTGCGGTGCAATTCCGCACGTGGTTGTGAGCCGGTCCCCGTGTCGGCCTACAACAACCACGGGAGGTGACAATATGAACAACATCACCAATCAACTATCCGCGCTCGAATTGAGCCCCGAGTACGACGACGAGGGGAATTACTACGCAGTGATGGTAGACGAGTCAGGGAATTGGTCCTCACTCTTAATCAAAGACATCGACGGTCTCCTTGATTCTGAGGACGCCCAAGCACACAGACTCGACGACGGGACGTACGTCCCGGTAGACGAGGTGTTGGACGCCGCGGACGCGGAGGAAATTGAACGTCACCCTTCAGAAGTGGAGGTGTATGTGCTTGAGCCTCCGGTGGATGAGTAACAATGCCAACGACCCAATACATCAACGAGGACGTGGACCAACTAATCAAAGATGCCCAAAAACAGGTCGGAGATGTGGACGCGATGGAATTCCCTGACCGGTCCGAGGTAATCCGTCGAGCGCTGGAAGAGTACGTAGACGGGGGGTGACTCCGAAGGTGAGGAATGAGCGAACTGAAAAACTACCAGGACAAGAGCGTCCTCGAAGCTACTCGCGACAGACTGGAGTTCGCGTTCGACGAGTTCGACGCGGGGATGAAGTCCCACAGTAACCGTCTCGTGACGCTCTACGACCAGGAGTTCGACTCACTGGGTGCCAGAACAATATCTCAGTATATCTTTCCTGACGAGACGGCTAGGCTCAAGGAGATTGAGCAGTCCGAGTGACTCTTGGTATCTTACCAATATGGGTGGATGGTTTCTCCAGTTCATATCAACTCTCAGAATATCAATGGGTATATGTGTAAGTTCGGATTTCTGCGGTCTGGAGCTTTCTCCTCGTTACTGGCAAAAAACATAGGTTTAACAATGGATATTTCGTGCCCTCAAATATGGTCATTACCCTGACCGAAGACGATGCCGGAGTGAAAATCGTTGCACAGCCTGAAATCGAGACGACCCGAGAAATCGCTCGGGAGATTTCGAGAAAAACAGATTCGAAGGTGATGTTGGAAGTCAACGGTCCGCGCGATGACGCGTTACGGTATGCAATCCTTGGCCCCCATCGCGTTCTGGTAACCATCGACCCCTACGTCCCGGAGCAAGGGTACGAGTTGAATGATGTCATCGAAGACATCAACAAAGGGTTCGAGCAGGTTCGGGAAATGGAGGGGGAGTGAGTATGGACCCGAGGACTGGGTTCCAAGCTGTAATCTGTAAGATATTGGAGAACCACGGGTTCCAGAGTCCATCTGAATTCGGTACAGACGACCATCTAAAACTCGAAGTCCCCCATCTTATGCCGCTAACCATAGCTCGGCCGAAAGAGGATAGGCTCAGGGTTAGTCATATCAAGACTCGTAACGGCGACCTTTTGACCGACCCGCTGGTTGGATTCGATACTTCTGAGGAGCCTTGGCTCCCCATCGAATTTGAACAATTACCCGTCGTCTACGAGTTCGATGAAGACGGGTTGGACCTCGATGACTTCCTTGAGTTGTGGGGGTCGAATATCGTGAAGCAGGGCTTCGTCGAGCAATCTATCTCCGACGAACTGTAGCCGGTTTTTGTCAGTGCAATACCGGTATTCTTAAGTTCCGAACAGGTACTTAAGTAGTACATTTTCTTACGGTGATATACACAAATGTGTGTAGGTTCGGAAACGACCGTACTCGACCTTTTCTGCGGGGCTGGGGGTTTCTCCCTTGGTTTCGCGGAGGCTGGGTTCACCACAATTGCTGGCATAGACATCAACGAACACGCGCTCGCGACGTACGACGTGAACCACGAAGCCGAGGCTCTAAACCTCGACATCGGTGAAGAAGAGCCCGATGACATTCTTGACGAACTCGGCGTCGAACCCGAAGACATCGATGTTGTCGTCGGCGGTCCGCCGTGCCAAGGGTTCTCCCGAGCAGGGGACCGTGACCCTGACGATGACCGGAACGACCTCGTGGATGATTACTTCACCTTACTCAACCACGTGAGACCTGAGATGTTTGCGATGGAGAACGTCCCTTCCATCCGCTCTCACGATGGTGACGCTCTGGGACGCCTCGAACGGAACATCGAGAACATCGGTTACGAATACGATTACGAGGTTCTCGACGCGGCCGACTACGGCGTCCCGCAGAACCGTCGCCGACTCATCCTAATCGGCTCAGAGTATGCTCCGACAGGGATGCCCGACGCGTGGGAGACGGGGACCCGCCCTATCGCCGACGCGTTGGATGGTGATGGACACGACGATACTGGTCGTCCATACCTAACCACGAGTCCCAGCGGAGATGGGTATCAGGTCCGAGGGAGGGACGATTTCAGGGACACTCAGGAGCCGAGCTTCTGTCATACGGGTCGGTACGTCCGTCTCATCCCTCAGGAGTTCGAGCCCCACGAAGATGCGACTCCCGCGTCAGTTCAACACCGACGTTTGACCAAGCAGGAGATGGCACGCATCCAGTCCTTCCCGGACGATTTCGAGTGGAAGGGGAACGGGAGGATGCGGCAGCAGGGCAACGCCGTTCCCCCTCTGATGGCCGAAGCTATCGCGAGCAGACTGACTCTGCAGAAGTACCAAAATCTCCGAGTGAGGCTTCGGGAAGACGCATCCCGAGTCTCCTGGAGAGAGGAAGCTGGGCGTGTGGAGACCACGGCGAGCAACCAGGAGTCCAACCTCGCGTAGCTACCTGAGACCTGTTTTCGTTTTGCTCTGAGCGTTTTTACCCCTGATGAGAGAGAGCGTGAGCGAGGTTACGACCTCGCG
>Ga0207757_100363_pt1 | contig 32141 bp, 32 predicted proteins | sample A23P3SouthBayCA_2_FD_187752 | JGI IMG/M metagenome (GOLD analysis project Ga0207757, IMG submission 187752) | Aerobic enrichment media microbial communities from Eden Landing Ponds, California, USA - A23 P3 (2) (SPAdes) | ecosystem: Environmental > Aquatic > Marine > Unclassified | place...
TCGAACTCCGTGAGAAACTCGAAAGAGAGATGCTCAAACAACGCAAGCGTCTCTGTCTCCACGACATTGAAGAACGAATCTACCGAAGGATCATCCTGCAGGGTCGCTGAACTCATCCACCTCAGCGTTCACCCTGCTCGTTGGTGTGCTACTCGTTCTATGACACCCTCGTGTCTTTCAACAGCAGGAACTTCCCGAGAGTGCGCTCGCTGAGCTACGCGAATTTCTGGATGAGCGGTTGGACCGGCTTTGAGAACTGCACGCCGACGGTCGCGTACGCGTTCTATCTCTCGGTTGGCACCTGGGAGGTGACGGCGTTTTGTGTGGGGCAGTCCTCCGTATACTTGGTATAAAAAACACTATACCAATTGGGTCCCGAAGTATGCGTTAGTGAAATGCCCGCGGGAAAACTACCGGATCGCGCCCCAGGGACATACGTCGAATACCATCCGAATCCGTACTACTTGCCGGACTCGCTCCCGGTAGAGCCCGCGCTCACGATTTCCGACGAAGTGCACGATCAGAAAGCAGATGCCGCCTATCGAATCGGCCGCGTCGATGGAATCAGCTCGACTGTCGACTTCTCGGCAGTACTCTACACGTCGCTCATTCGGATTGAAGCGGTCGAATCCGCGAGAATCGAGGGCGCAGATGTCGAGTTTCAAGATCTCGAGGCATACCACACACAGCACCCGACCGAGGAACCGGACGCGCCAATCGAGAGAGATCTGAAGGAGGCGCTCAACTACGAAACGGCGCTCACCTATGGGCTCAACCACATCGAGAAGGGCGAGACGATTACGCTCTCGTTCATCAAGGAACTACATTCGATGCTGCTTGCCGACGTTCGGAACGAGGGCGATATCGTCGGTGACTTCCGTGACCATATGGTCCATCTCCCGAGTCCGCAGTCAGGACAGCGTCCATTCGTCCCACCATCGCCGGAGCAACTGGACGGGCTTATGAAATCGCTCGAGTCGTATCTCCAGATGGGCGGTCAGTATCATCCACTTGTCGACGCTGCGGTCATCCACTACTTCTTCGAGACGGTGCATCCGTTTTCGGACGGGAACGGTCGGCTGGGGCGGCTGCTCATCATTCTGTATCTGACGGGTGAGGGCTATCTCGAGAGCCCCTACATCTACCCGAGTGCGTACTTCAACCGCCGCAAGATCGAATACGTCGAGCGGATGCGTGCAGTGAGTGAGGAGGGGGCGTGGGAGGCCTGGTTCGAGTTCTTCTTGGAGGGGCTTCGGAGTCAAGCCGAGCAGTCGTACAGTCGGACTCATCAACTCCGGAAACTTCAACAGCGATACGAGAGCCAGTATCCAGGGAACACGGCTACGGACCGGTTCGCTCGTCAGTTGCTCCAGTATCCGTATTTCAGTGCTCCTGACCTCGTCAACTATCTCGATGTCTCCCGTCGAACTGCCTACAAGGTCGTCGACGCGCTCGAGTCGGACGGGCTCATCGAGGAGGTAACCGGAAAGGAACGCGGGAAGGAGTACAAAGCGGTCGACGTGTTCGATATTCTCCAATAGTCTATCTCAGATTAGCCTATTCTGGATTTCTCTAATTGGGATAATGACTCTAGCCCGGGCTGACCAGAGGTGAGACCTTCTCCGACCGAGATTTTCGCGCCCCTCGATGGGCGAGGGGCGCCAGCAGACGTGCTCCGACTCAAGATGAACGAACACACCCAGCACTTAGCCCTACGTCGCCAGTCCGACTCCGGAGCCGGTGCCCGACTCCGTCGAGCGAGAACCGAAGATATGGATGTCTCCCTCCTCCGAGTCGGCGTCTACACCGTCTACAGCGAATCCGGGCAGACCTATCACGTCGATGTCTTCGAGCGGAGTTGCACCTGCCCGGACTGGTCGAAGAACGAACCGGAGGGCGGCTGCAAGCACATGCGTCGCGTCGACCTCGATATCGACGCTGGCGTCGTCCCCCGTCCGGATGGCCGACTGGTCGCCCCGAAGCCACGGTCGTTGCCCACGACGGCGGGACGACCAGGCCGACGCCCGCTAGCGAACAGCTGGTCCTATCCCGAAGCCACGAGTTCGAAGGGCCGTTCCCGGAGCTCGATCGCTACGGCCGATATACGGGCAGCCGATACTTCCGATGCAGACATTGCGGACGCGAGGCGGTTCGAAGACAGGACCTCGACCGCGTAGAGTGTCCCTGAATACGCGGTGATAAGTTTCACCGAAAGACACAGTACTCTGTGTCTGCAAAGTTTTCTGTATGCCAAGCATCACCGTCAATGTCGACGACGACCTGAAAGAGCGAATGGAAAAACACCCAGAGATCAACTGGAGCGAGGTCACCCGGCAGGCCATCCAGGAGAAGATCGAGGCGCTCGAAATGATGGACCAACTCACCAGCGAAAGCGAACTCACCGAGAGTGACGTTCAGGAGATAGCTGACAGAATCAACGAGAGCGGACGGGAACGCGTCGAAGAAGAATCATAGGCCCGATAGATGAAACTGGTAGTTGATGCCAATGTCGTCATCTCTGCACTCATCGCTGATTCGAAAACACGGGAACTCATCGTCACACTTGAATCGGATCTCTTGACACCAGCGTTCGTCCACGACGAAATCGAGAACTACGAAGACCTAATCGTGGAGAAGTCCGGAATGGGACCTGATCGAGTGACACAGTTCATCGACCTCCTGTTTCAGTACATCGAGGTCGTTCCTGCCGACGAATTCTATCCGGCTATCGAGAAAGCAGATGCAGCGATTGGCGACACCGATACCGACGACGTCCTCTATCTCGCGTGTGCAATCGCCAGCGATGCGTCAATCTGGAGTGACGATTCCGATTTCGACGAACAGAACCTCGTCAAGAGGTACTCTACAGGAGACGTGATCAACTCGTTCGACACGGTCTGACGAAACGAACGACTGGTCTTTTCTCTGGTACCTGGTCTGGCTGTACGCGGCGCTTATTGGATCACGGAAACCGTTCGACGAATGAACAGAAGCAAATTCTCCTGTTCGACCGACAGTCCCTGCCCAGTCGCGTGACCAACGGACTCAAGCAGTCTGTCGGATGTGGAGATTCGTCCGGAAAGCACTACATAGAGCGGCGCCGAGCAGACATATTAGTCGATTCGAACGAGAGGGATTCGGCCTCCTCCCAGTAGCTTGCGTGGACATCAAGCGCCCAGCCGACCAGTGCCTCGTTAGTGGAGACGAGACCAGCGGGGTACTGGTGCGGACTCCCGTATGCCCCGATGACGATTCGCTCCCCGTCGGTCGTGAACCCGAATGACAGTGCCCTCTGAGACACCCTGATGTCGACCCCTGGTCGCTCCGAAGCTGTCTCAACGACGTGCCGATACGGCGAGGACCGAACCCGCTGGGCTGTTTCGGCATCGAGCAGGAATCGATACTCGGTATCGTCTTCGAGTATTGTAGCGAATCGCTGGAGTAGGACGGGGCTGTATGTTGAGACGAGCCCGGTGATGGACCGCGAGCGTGACACGCCCTCGGTGAGTTGCAGGACAGCGTCGGCCAGTGCATCGGCATCGTACTGAGATTCCTCGATAGGTGTCGCGTTGGTCAACGCTGCGACCGGAATGGTCACGCTCCGCTCACCGAGTCGCCGCAGGAACGGCGTCGTAGTCTGGACTGCCTCGGTCGCATCGAGGAACTCCTCGTAGGCAGTCATCGCCGTTCGCCCGGCATCGGTCAGGCTGAGTTCGCCGGTTACGTTCTCGCTCACCCAGTCACGGGCCCCGAACTCCGTGACTGCCTTCTCAATCGTCGTTCGAGACGGGAGGCCATCCCGATGCTGAAGGTCACTCTTCCGCCCGGGCGTCTCGGCAATCGACCTGAGGATAGGCAGGCGGTGCTCGGATACCGAGAGTGCCGCAATCTCGCCCGGTGTCAGCGTCTCGGTCGCGTCCTCAAAGCAGTCGAAGAACACCAGTCCTGCGCCCGTGAACTCGTACTCCCCGTCGTGCGTGAGGAACTCGGCCTCAACGAACGGCTTACAATTGGTTGCGACAGTCGACGGGGAGATCGAACAGGCCCGAGCCAATTCGGAGGCGTTGGCTGGGCCCTCCTGAAGAGTCCCAAGCACGGCGACCGGCCCTCCGGAGGGTCGCTGCGAGTCATCGCACAGGTGATGGATTAACCCCCTCGCATGCATGAACTCAGGAGGCTACACCTGAATATGTCTATAGCGGTCCGTGCAAGGTCGCCTGTCGGGCACTCCGAAACCCTCCCGAGAGGCGTGTTCTTGCCGTCTATAGTCCAACGAGGGCCATCGATGCCAGCAATCGACCCCACGGAGAACGGCATTGCATCAACCGACGACGCGTCCGAAGCAGCTGAATCGGACGCAGGGAAACCGACGGAACGGGTGGACCAGCTCTCACCGCTGACGCGCCTCGGCCTCGTGGCCGGGCTCTCGGTCACCCTACTCGCCCTCGCGACCCAGCCTGCGGCAGCGCAGGTTGGGCCCGCCTTCTGCGAATCCGACATGGCGGCGACGCTCAGAAACGTCTTCACTCTCATCCAGTTCGGCGGCCCCCTCGTGGGCGGCGTCATCGCCCTCGGCGCCATGGTCGCGACGCCGATGGTCCGACGGGCGGACATGAAGCGCGAACTGAAGGAGATCCGCAATCAGGCGATCATCTGGGGAATCATCGTCGCGTCGCTTGGGGCCACGATCGTCGCGTTCATCCTCAACAACGTCGTGGCGGGTGGCATGAGTTGCGGGTTCTGACTCTCATCGCGAGCCTGCTCATCATGACCACCCTCACCGCGTCGAATGCCGTCGGGCATCCGGAGACGGAGCCCGACAACGGCCTCGATAACGAGACGTTCGCCACGCTCTGGTCGGGCGATGTCGATATCACCGACACCGAGACGTATCGGAACCTGACGGACGGCGAGTCAGCGCTGGTCGCGCTCGCTGCAGGCACGGATATCCCCCTCGACGAGCCACCCGAGGCTGTCGAGCAGTGGAACCGTGCCGATATCGAGTCGTTCCCACGGACCGACCACGCGCGCTCGGTGTTCCCCGAGAGCGCTCCCCGCGAGAACGGGACCTACCTGAAGGACGTGACCGTCTCGATATTCGCTGTCCAGCCGTCGACACGAGCACTGACCAATCCGAACGCGACGACGTTACTCGTTCCACCCGAGGGTGCCGTCCTCGGGACCACGGACTACCGCGTCCTCGTACCGGTGGACGACCGAGTGGGCTCCCAACGGGAGACCTGGACGCTGGTGTCGTCACACGTCGTGGAGACACGGCTCCTCGCGGACGGCGACCCCCAGTCGCGCTCTGCCGGCGAGAAGACGCCTCTGCTCTCGTACGCCGACCTCGATACCGACGACTCGCGCGTGACGCTCACGCTCGAAACGGATGTCGTTGCCGAGCTGTCAGTGCTTCGTGAGGAGCGGTTCAAGCGTTGTCGACAGGTCGTGATCAACGAGACGACGGGCGAGACCGAGCGTCGGTGCTGGGCGTTTTGGCAGTCCGAGCGCGAGACGATTCGGGAGTCCGTTACCGTCCGGGATTCCATCCAGGTCCGTCCCTACACGCTCTCGGTCTCGGGGCAGCGCACGCGCTATCCCGACGACGACATCGGGCTCTCGCTTCGGTACGACGACCTCTGGCTCGGCTACGAGACCGCTTCCGGAGAGGTGAACGGCGTCTGGCGGTTCTACGTCGCCCGTGACCCCGCGTGGGATACGCTCGTGACGAGTACCGGGCGTGGAGCGGAGCGGCGGCACTCACCACTCCACCCGTTGCAGGTCCATGCCTACCCGTTCGAACCCGGCCCGACCACGGATGGGGCCGGTGTCCGTCTGCTGGGTACCGACGGCGTTCGACTCGCTTCTCCCGAACTCCCGGAGCAAGTCCACCTCGATACGCCTCCGGAGGTGTACGAGACGAGTTTCGAGGTGACGACCCGGGTCGTAGGAGAGCCGGGGCGTGGCGACTGGCCCCGCGTTCGGCCGCGTGGACTCGTCCGCGGAGTCGGTGTCTCCCCGGACGATATCGCATATTCCGAGGTCGTGCTCCATCGGAGCAACCTCTCGCTCTCGGTCCTGAACGTTACTCGCGAGACTGCGACGATTCGCGTCTCGCTCCGAGATCCGGAGTCGGGTGCGCCCATCGACACGAGTCGGCGCATCGAACCGGTCTACCTCGGGTCGCGGGTCATCACGACCGATTCGGATGGACTCGCGACGGTTACGATTCCACGGCCTGCTGGCGGGGTGACGGTCCGCTACGAGCCACGCGAGTGGTGGCGCGTCCAGGGCGAGCAGGCGTATCTCCCGGATTCCGAGACGGTCTACGTCCGGGGGACGGTCATCGATGGACTATCCGTGCTCTACACGGGTGGCGTCCCGGTCGCCCTGTTCCTGTTCGCCGTGTTCCTCATCGACCGTATCACGCACTGGGGCGTCTGGCCACCGTGGAGGGGGCTGTGATGGCTGGAGAGCCGCGTGCGGGGCTTTCGCGCCGGAACGTGCTCCGAGCGCTCGGCGGTGTCGCGATGGTCGGACTGGCCGGCTGCTCGCGCTCGCAGGCCGACCCGGCTTCGCCGACCGATATCGGCGGTGGGGAACCGGGGAGTGTCTTCCAGTCGCTCTCGTTCGACCTCGGCGATCTGGTCATCGGCCTACCGGAAGACCACGGCGTCTCGCAGATCTCGCTGGTCGGGCCGGACGGAACGGTGTTCACGTCGGTCAGGCCGGACTTCGCGGCGACAACCGTTCGGATGGCTATTGCTAATCCGGAGGTTGGGCGGACCGATTATAGGCACTACAAGCCAGGTGTCCACGAGCTGGTTGCGAAGGTAGGTGATGAGACGGAGCGCCGCTCGCTGGAACTATCGCCGAAAATTTCGATAGCCAATATTGAGCGATACAGCGGCGGCGATAAGCCGGTAGACGCTGGAAATATCTCCTTCCGATTGACTAATCGTGGGACGGCACCGACGTGGCCGTACCAAACGACGTTCGATACCCCTCCGAACTGGGCGGCCGATAATCCTCTCAGCGAGTATATCGGCATTCAACGAATCGAGACCGTAGATGGCCAGTCGGTGATTATTCCTCCGGGCGAATATCGAACCTACACTGCTACGAGACCTCCACTACTCTATGACGAGGGCTCGTCCGTTGAGTGTACTGGAGAGGTTTCGGAATTCACACTCTTTGTAGGGCTGGGGGATGGAAGCGTCCTCTCACGACCTATTCGGGCTACCGCACTTGGGGAGCGAGTCCATGCGACAATTCACGGTCAGTACGTCTGCTCAGGTTCAGTAGTGGAGCTAATTGATGAGTGAATCCAGTGGAAACCCGGGTTTCAGAGTATACTCGGATGACTATCCCGGACAAGAACTGGACCACTCTTTCCAGCTACCGCTTCTGCCGATGGCGGCACTTGGGGATGTTATCATAGACGCCCTGAAGAAGCTCTTAGATGAACTGTTTGGGCCGATTGGGGATGTAATTACGAACAACGCAGAAGCGCTCGTGAAGCTGGTAGTGAAGACACCACACCCGAACGCGATCTATGCCGTCCCGACGAATAAGGCGTGGCCACAAATCTACGAATACTACTGGGACTCGATTATCCCGCTCGCGCTGCTCCTCTACGGCTTGAGCATCGGGCTCGTCATCTTCCTCGAATCGACGAGCTACCTGTTCAGTACCTACCACCGCTCGAAACTCAAGAAACGGGCGTTTACCGGTCTGCTCGGCATCCTCGCGTGGTGGTGGATTGCAGCACTCTCGCTGCAGTTCGCCGACGCACTCACGGGCTACATCGTGCCCGACCTCTCGGAGCTGACGCTCTTCGAGACGCTCTCGTTCACCGGGCTCAGCGTCCTCGGAGTCGTCCTCACCCTGTTCATCGACCTCGTGCTGTTCCTCCTCCTCGCACTGGTCTACCTGCTCCGCGAGGTGCTGCTGTACTTCTTCGTCCTCATCATGCCCATCCTCATCGCCCTCTGGGTGCCGGGAGTCGGCCCGTTCGCCCTCGTTGCGCGATTCGCCGCACGTATCGGCGGGTTCTTCGTCCCGTTCCTGTTCATGACGCTCCCGGTCGCGGTCCTGTTCCGCCTGGAGATCCTCCTCTTCGAGAGCCTTGAACTCTCGATGGACAGCCTCGGAACGTGGCTGCTCGCGCTGATCGTCCCACTGGCGGCCCTCCTCAGTCCATTCGTCCTCATCTGGCAGGCCGGTGCCGTGTTCCTCGTGGCCGACCGCGTGGGCAGGCGGGCGTCCGTCCAGACGGCCCGGAACCGGGTGGCTGGTGCAGTCGGGGCGAAGCGGCAGGCGGTCCACCAGACGCAGAACTTCGCCGGCGGATTACAGGGACGCGGGGCGACGGTCTATCAGCCACCTCAACCACGCCCGGCCGGCTTCCGCGCGAACGCCGCAGGGACGCGATTGAACGAACTCGGCTCCCGATTTGCGAGTGAACTCCGGGAGCGGCGCCGCGGTCCCGGAGGTTCCACCCCGGGGGATAGTGGTGGTGACCATGGCGGTGGGCCACCCCGCGGCGATGGAGGGATACCTCCCGACGCGGGTGGACGGTCCGCTCGACAGTCATCCACGGACGCCGATTCGACGCATATCCTAGTCCCACCAGGGGACGGGCCCCCTGGGTCGGACGGAGGCGGCTCGTCTCCGGATTCAAGTTCCAGCGAGTCCGCGTCGGGAACCCCCGGAGCCGACCGCGAACACATCCCCGTTCCTCCCGACCGCTACAAGCTCGATTCGGACGCCTCGACTCATATCCCGGTCCCGCCCTCGAAGGAACCGCCTTGGGAAGAGTCGAGAGAGTTCGTCTCCCTGCGTAGTGACCGCAATCGAACACGGCGTTCGGATTCCCGACGCCGATAGCCATCTTCGAAGTGATACGAATGTCAGTCCACGACCCAACCAAACGGATTCCGAACGGCCTGAAGGCCGAGACCAAACTGTTCGGGCGCTACAGCCTCACCGACCTCGCGGTCGGCCTGTTCCCGGGCGTCTTCGTCGTCTTGGCGACGCAACTCCTCGTGCCGGATGCTATCGTCGGCGGTATCGCCGTCCAGACGTTCGCGCTTCCGCTCGCGGGCGCCGCTGTGTTCGTCGGAGCGCTCTTCGTCTATCTCACACCGAGCTACACGGGGAGTCTCGACTGGTTCGGAACGCTCGTCGGCTACCGGCTGCGAGCGCATGACCACGACCACGAGGCGGCGAAGGAGTTCACACTCGTCGAGCGTGTGGATGTCGAGACCGATACCATCGAGCGAACGGACGGCGCCCTCCTCGGGATGGTGCAGGTCGACCCCGCGTCGATGGCGCTCGCGACGGCCGAGGAGTGGCAGGCACAGGCCGGGGCGTTCGAGGACTTCCTCAACACGGTCGTCGAGTTCCCCATACAGCTCTACGCGACGACGCAGGCGTTCCCGGTCGGGGAGTATCTCGACCACTACGAGGAGCGACTCGACGACGCGGACGTGAAGCAGAACCCGCAGTTGGCCGCGCTCGTCGAGAGTTACATCGACTGGTACGCCGACGAACTCGAAGCCAGGCGGATGACCATCCGCGACCACTACGTCGTGGTCCAGGTCACGCCCGAGGAGGTGAGATTCGAGCGCGAGAGCATGGTCGAGCGCCTCTCGTGGATTCCCGTCCTCGGCGTGTTCATCCGTGCAGTCCTCTCCGGAAGCGATGCCGAACGGCACGCTGCGATGGTCGAGACGCTCAGTGATCGCCTCGACCGCATCGAACGCGGGATTCGAGATATCGACGGGTGTGGCGCACGGCGCGTGCCCACAGCGGACGCTGCGTTACTCATCGCGAAGTTCTGGACTGGAGAGGAACGCGACTACGGCGCTACTCCCGAGTCGGTGTTCGGGCGGATGCCCATCGTCGGACGGGTGGGCCGATGATTCGGCGGCTAATCGGTCGCTGGCGACACACCGACGAGAGGGCCGATACCGGGCCGGCGCCGGATGCCGAGGCAGAGAGCGCTGGGGTCGACCCGGGAGAGGCGGGCCCACCTCAAGGGTCGTCACCACTCGACCTCTCACTGCCGGGTGCTGCACACCAGTCGGTGCTTGCACCGTCGACGATTACCGAGCGAGCCAACGGTGTCGAGACGGGCCGCGCGTGGACGCAGTCGCTCTGGGTCGCCGGCTATCCGGACGGGCCCAGTGACGGCTGCCTCGAAGGGCTGTACGCGACGAGCGATACGCGCCGGACGGACATCTCCATCCATCTCGACCCTCGGGAGACGCACTCGACGCTCGACTCGCTGGAGAACCGTATCGAGGACCTCCAGGCCGACCTCGACTACCTCACTGACAAGCAGCGCGCCGGGGCACGCGGCGTCCAGAAAGATCTGGAGGATTACCAGGCGCTGTACGATGTACTCCGGAACACGCCCACGCGGGCGTTCGACGCCTCGATGTTCCTGACCGTCCGCGGCGAGGACCGCGAGGCCGTCGAGCACGACGTGGACTCGGTTCGGAAGGCTGCACGCCGTGCGCCGGCGAACCTGACGCCCGTGACGCCACGATGGGCCCAGCCTGCGACGCTCTCCTCGTGCAGTCCGGTCGCGGTCGACCAGCTTGCGGAGTCGATGGAGACGACTACGCCGATGCTCGCGGGCGCTGCGGGTGCACTGTTCCCGTTCGTCGCAGGTGCGCTTGCCGAACCGGGTATCGAGTACGGGACGTACGCGCTCAACGAGAGCCCGCTCATCCTCGACCGATTCAACCGCTCGACCGGCTACTGCATGATGACCATCGGGAAGCTCGGCGCGGGCAAGTCGTTCGGGACGAAACTCCAGCTCGTCCGTCGCGCGATGTACGACGAGGATACGGTCATCGTGATGCTCGACCCGATGGGTGGCTTCGCCGGTGTAAGTCAGGCGCTGGGTGGTGAGCGTATCACCGTGGGCGGGCGTCGTGGGCTGAACCCACTCGAACTGAAGCCCACACCAGACGCCGTCCTTCGGAGCGTGCCCGACCTCGACCCGTGGGCCCAGCAGATCGCCTGGGTGATGACCTTCTTCGGGACGTTCTTCGAGCACGTCGCGAACAACCCGCTCGGCGAGCGCAAGCAGACGCTTCGCCGGGCGGTGCAGGAGGCATACGAACGCCGGGGCATCACGCGCGACCCGGGGACGCACCATCGTGAGTCGCCCACGGTGACGGACGTGATTGCGGTGCTGGAGACGCTGCTTGAGGACCCGCGAGCGTTCGGCTACGAGACAGCCGGTGAACAAGACAGCGTCCGCGCGGACGCGCAGTCGCTCCTGAAGGACCTTCGGCCCTCGTTCCGGGCCGATGGCGACCTCGCGCACCTGGCGAAGCCGACGGCATTCGACCTCGATTCGAAGGTCGTCTACCTCGACCTGCGCCAGGAGGAGGGCAGCCGTGGCCGCTCGGAGACGAGTCTGATGATGCAGGTACTGTTCAACGCCGTCTACGAGCGAGCGAAGGCGACCGACCAGCGTGTGTTGTTCGTCATCGACGAGGCGCACTACCTCATGTCGGATGCGACCTCCCTCGGGTTTCTGGAAACCGCGGTGCGCCACAGCCGACACTACGACCTCTCGTTGCACTTCGTCACGCAGACGGGGGGCGAGTTCACGCTCACGCCCGAAGCACGCACGATTGCGAACCTCTGCTCGATGACCGTGATACATCGGGTGAACGAGGAGGCCGAGCAGCTCGCCGAGTGGTTCGGCCTCAGCGAGCGCGAGGTGAGCTGGGTCCGGACCGCGAAGGCGGGCAACGACGAGGACGGCTACTCGGAGGCGTTGCTCGGTGTCGACGAGGAGGGCTGGTTCCCGATTCGTGTGCGGGCGAGTCCGTACGAGGCACAGGTCATCGACGGGTACGTCGCGGAATCACGTCCCGAGGGTGATGCGGACTCCGAGGCGATAGCCGAGAGAGGTCTATCCATCGGCGAGGAGGTGGCCGATGACTGAGACTGGCTACCCACTGCCGACGGCGGACGAGATACCGGATGCCATGACCTCCCGTGAGCAATGGCTCTGCTGGCGGGAAGAAGAGCGGGACGGTAAGCCGACGAAGGTGCCGATCAATCCTGCGGATGGAAAGTGGGCCTCGACGACGGACCCGGAGACCTGGAGTTCGTTCGACATCGCGTACGAGCTCGCGACCAAGTACGACTACGGGCTCGGGTTCGTCTTCACCGAGATCGACCCGCTCGTCGGTATCGACCTCGACGACTGCCGTGATGCCGAGAATGGGCGACCGACTCCGGTCGCGAAGGAGATCGTCGGTACGCTCGATTCGTACACCGAGGTCTCACCCAGCGGGACGGGGTATCACGTCATCCTGCAGGGGCGGCTTCCGAGCGACCGGAACCGTCGTGGGAAGGTCGAGATGTACGAGAAGAAGCGCTTCTTCACCGTTACCGGCGACCACGTCGAAGGGACGCCCAGGTCGGCGAAAGAGCGGCACGAGGAACTCGACGAGGTATACGATGAACACATCGGTGCGGAGACGACGGCGGGTGGGAACGAGCACGCCTCCCGCCAGTCGTCAACGCCCGCACTCTCGGATTCGGAGCTCATCCAACGGGCGGGCGCCGCGAAGAACGGCGAGAAGTTCCAGCGACTCTGGCAGGGGAAGACGACTGGCTATGCGAGTCAGTCGGAGGCTGATATGGCGCTCTGCTGTCTGCTTGCCTTCTGGACCGGTGGGGATGCGAAACAGATGGACGCGCTGTTCCGGGGTTCGGGGCTGATGCGAGACAAATGGGACGAACAGCACTACGCTGATGGCTCGACGTACGGTGAGGTGACCGTTGCGCGGGCTGTGGATGTGACGGACGAGTTCTACGAACCCGCGAGTGGGGACGGAGCTGTGTCTGCTGGTTCGCGACCGTCATCTCGTCAGCCCCAGCAGCGTGGGCAGCGAGCCTACGATGCGGAGCGGATTCGATTACTGGAACAGCGAGTGCAGGAACTGGAGGCGCTGCTCGGGCTGAAAGAGGAACGGATCCAGATGCTCGAAGCAGAGATGGAAGATGGTGAGCCCGCGATCTCGGAGCCGGCTGGCGATCAGGTGGTGGGGGAGTCCGATTCGGTCTCCCAGGACTCGAATTCGTTCCTGCGGCGGCTCTTCGGATGACCAGCTCGGAGGTTGGCCTGAACGATATCGTCGGCGGTGATGGGCTAGTCGTTCGCCTGGTTGACTCGATCTTGGGCGTATTCGTCGAGGCCGTCGAACTGTCGGTCGGCTGTGTCGATGAACTCCCAGTCCCACTCGTTACAGAGATTTGAGGAGAACGCCCACGACTTCAGTCGTGGGATGAATCCGGTAACTCCTCCACAATTCACCGACCAGAAGATTCCGAGTATTCGCGACCGGCCCGCTCTACGCGTCTGCGATGTTCGACGTCGATGTCGGACTGACGAGCAGATTCGAGTTGTGAGTTGATGAGGCGGTTCTGTTGGTCACCCCACTCGTCTGAATCGTGCGTTTTGATGAATTCGACCCACCGCTTGATACTGCTGATGCGCTGCTGACGATTCCGTTCGTGCTTCGCCTCGAGATCCTCACGCCTGTTTGAGTCGCTCATAGTCTCCCTCGACGCCGAGGTTCGTAACCCAACGTTCGAGTGCAGGGGTGCTAAGACTTTCCTCGAACAGCGAATGGAGGTGGAGGGCGTCCTCGAAGTCCTTCGGAGTACCCAGATACAGCTTGTAAGCAATCTGAAGTTCGAGGGGACCGATGGGGAGTTCCTCGTTGACGCTAATGAGTTTCGCGGTGATTCGATTCTCGAGAGAGGCCCGGTCGTACTCGTCGCTGACGAATTTGGCTTCGAGATGCGGAACCATCTCTCCGTCGCGGGCGACCCAGATATTGTCTTCGAGCATCTCCTCCATGGAGTCGAGGGGCATGGCTGGCCCCCACAATCCATTGTCCTCGAGTTTCGTCACGAGCCGGTCGATTTTGTCGGATGTAGTGCGTGCGAGCAGGACATCGATGTCTTCTGTGGCTCTGGCTCGCCCAGTCAGAATCGCGACGTACCCGCTGATGAAGACGTGACCGATGCCGACTTCGTCGAGAAGTGTGGAGAACAGAATCGCGAGTTCGTCGAGGTCGTTTGGCTCCCGTTCGACGAGGAGCGTCCCATCGCGAAGTTCGATTCCGCCCATGAGTGCTCCTATTTCGGGAGGGGTATAACTTCACGGAGACGAGTACATCTCCCGCGGCCGAGGTTGGAATGGGGAAGACGGACTGGTCTCACAGATTTTCACGGCGGAAGTCCACGACTTCAGTCGTGGGAGGAAGCCGCCCGGGCGATTACTCCTCGGTGTCGTCCTCGTCGTCGGGTGAGCCGTAGGTCTTCTTCGGCTCGTCGAGGTCGAGGACGACGAGGGATTCGTCGTCGTTCCACTCCGGGTCGTACTGTGTGGTCACCTCGGGAATGAGGTCGTAGCGTTCGAGGAACGCCTTCGGGGCGATGGTGCCGCCGGAGTCGGTCTTGCTGACGGTGTAGGCAGCCTCGTCGGCGTCCTTGTCCGCGACCGGTTCGATGCCGACCTGGTTGGCGTCCTCGTCGTAGTACATCACGGCGCCGTCGTCGTCCTCGAAGAACGCCTCGATGGCGGCCTGATTGACGCCGATGCTGCCGGATTTGCGGATGGAGATCATCGGCTCGGTGCCGGCGGGTCGGCCGCGGCCACTGCCTGCTTCATCGAATTTCTCGAATCCCATGTTCAATTGTTTGTTTACGTTGCTGATTGTTCTTCTGGTTGCGCCGAATCTAAACCACCTTCTATCGCCATTTCAGATTGCTGTCTGAGATGGATTTCGATTTCGCGGATTTACTCCATTTTCCAGTGGGTGACGGCCCGAGCGGTGGATTCACATCTCCCGGAACAGGTACGTCGATCGTTGCATTCGACACTCGCCCTGTGTCCCCGCACCCTGTTTCAATTGCACAGATCGTTCGAGTCCCGCGACACACTCGTGGCAAAAACCGTGTAATCAAGGATTCGCCGCTACTGGTAGCCCGAGTCCAGTCGTCGATTGGTCCATCCGTGCTAGCTGAGTCGCCCCTGAGCGTGTCGTCGTCGGTCGCCCACAGCCTTTCCCGTCTGACGACCCAATGTCGTATCACTCTCACATGTGTCCTGCAGACATCTCCGAGCAACAGCCTGCGGAGGCCCAGGGTTCCCCACCGATCCAGTGTGATGCCTGCGAGGCTGCCCTCCAATCGGCCACCAGTCAGACGGTATCCTTCCTGCTTCTCGATCAGTTGACGGTCCCGGTCGTGGGGTGTGAGGCCCATCTCGAACGGTTCGCTACCGCCTGCGGGTTCACAACGGACGGAACGGCCTCGCTCATCGAGCACCGGCCGGCCGGCGGAATCTCGTGTCCCAGCTGCCAGCTCACGCTCACCAACCCACAACAGCCACTGATTCCCGTCCAGGACGGGGCCGTCGCACCCCTCGCCTGTGCGGAGCACCAGACGGAACTCATCGGCCGGTTCCACACTGGCCTCGACACCGCACAGCAGCTCACGGCGTCGCTCGACACGGTCGAGTGACCTCACCACCGTTCCGACGACACGTTCCATCCGGCTCACAGCGACAACCACGACTTTCGGAAATCCGGAAATCACCCGCATAGCCCCTGCACCAACGCGATGATACATACAGCGAGCGCATACCCGCGTCTTCAGGCGCGGGTCAAGCGGACAATAGCGTACATAATTCGACGGTGCAACCACAGTTTCGACTGCACACGCCCGATTCGGTCCGCAATATAACGCGTGAAGAACGTGTGTGAACAGCAACGAGCCAGACCACAGGAATGTACAGGCCCACCTCGGCAGCACAGCGACAGACCTCTCGGAGATACCCCGGGACACCGTGTATCGCGACAGTTGGTCACCAGATCGCCCGGTGTCGCTACCGGCTTCCGGGAGGGCCACGAGTTCCGGAGCCGAGTATCGGCGTACACGGACCTCTCGGTCGTGAAATCGGCCTGTACGCTTGAGACGATTGGAGGAGCCTCTGTCCATCCATCATGGCCATATCCCTGGTTTACAGGCCCTGGAAGACGATATTACGACGATTCTGGGGACCCAGGGGAGCGTTCGTGCGTACCGTATGGGGAACTGAATTCGATGCGAAACCGAGGATACAAGCTCTCTCCGGCGTAGTATCGCTCTCAAGTGCGCTCATCCTGACATCACGGTGGGGAATCGCCACGATGGAGAGTCCACTGTGAAGCGGCTCTACCGACGGTTCTCAGTTCGTTGTGGACGAGTGGGATTCTGGTGCCCACTCGATGTCGTTCACACGCGAGCCCACACCGTTTCGTTGCGGACTGACCCCGTGCGTGTGCAGACCCCCGGTATCGGTCCGTGATCCACCGAATTCGGATATCCGGCCGGTTTTCGCCGTGTAGCGGCGCGCTAACAGGTGTGTGCAAAGTCGATACTGCGGGGGATACCGATGGAACGCCAGATCGGCCGCAAACTCGCCTGAGGAGACTGGTTAGAGATCTGGACGCAGCCCCGGCCGTGAATGAGGGTGGGCTCAGACTCCTGTACTCCGGAGCTACCCGTCACAGAGCTCGTGTATCTACGTTTCAGCTGGGTTCTCGCGTCTGCCTCTGGAGGTTGACATCCTCCCACCCCTGAAGGGGTGGGATTCCTCCGGTGGGGATGTTGGCTATCCACTCACGGAGGCAAGTTTCCCGTCTTGCTAGCCAGTACTCCGGTTTGTGCGCTCCTCGTTGGGACGTGCCCTCACGGGAGAGTGTGGTATCTCCGACCAGTTGTGGTCGTCCCACGTGAGGCGCACGGGCCGTGCCATCGACCCGACTTCTTTGCCAGCCTGTCGGTCGAGGAATTGCCGCGACGCGTCGAGGTCGGCGTGGCCTTCGTAGCCACACGAACACCGGAACACGTCGCCGTCCCGGTCTGTCTCGTCGCGCTCACCACACACCGGGCACTCCGCTGTGGTGTACGCTTCTGACTCGACTTCGACCGTGATTGGCTCGTCGTTCCGGGCCTGTTCGAGGAAGATGAGCGAACTCGACCTCGGTGAAACAGCCGCGATCTGCCATGCTGTCGAGGAAGGGGCGGACCTGCTCTTGATCGACGAGCGAGACGGTCGCCGTGTTGCCCGACGACATGAGTATACCAGACGGATAGCACACGGGAGCCCACCTCTTCAGGGGTGCGGGGATGTCAACCGGCATCGGCGGAGAGCACCGGTGAGCCGGAAACCGGAGGAACACCTGTGGGGTCTCCAGCAGGTCCAGCCCGCTCCCCTCGGGCGGCTCGCGTACGAGTACAGCCCCGGTGCGGGTCAGTCGGCGAGTTCGTCGAGGATATCCCGTTGTGCAGCGATGATCCGGTCGATTCGCGCCCGGTACTCCTCATCGACGTCGGGGGCGGGGTCGGATGCGGGCTCGCTCATACAACCACATTCGACTGTAGCATAGTTAATCCTCCGGCAGCCTGGAGGTGTCGATATCGCCCGTTTCCAGCCACGTCGCCAGCTCTTCCACGCTGAAGAGCCCGATTCGTCGGACGACCGTCGCCGTCTCGTCTCCCAGGTGGTCCGTATCGATTCCGTGGCGAGACAGGTACTCCACTGTCACGGTCCATGCCGTCCGCTTGTTGGCATCCTCGAACAGATGGAGACTGACCAGTTCCCAGAGCAGGGCAGCGGCACGGTAGTGGGGGTTCTCGTACTCCCGGGCCGGCGCCAGGACCTCGCGTTCGAGTTTCAGTCGCGGAGCAGCCTTCATCAGTCCGCGATGCTTCAGGTCGTACGCTTCCTCGAGCTGCTCGTGCACGGCGAGAATCTCGTCCGGCGTGGGGAGCCCGTCATCCTCCATACGGGTACAGTACCGCTGGTGGGCCCGTTCCACATCGGCGTTGTGGTTCCGTCGGTTGCTGCAGGGGTGGCGAATCTCTGGTGGAGACACTCTATCGTAGCCAATCCAGCTCTGTGCTTCGGGTGGTTTTCTGCAACGCTTCGATGCCCTCTCGTAGCGACATCCGTGGGGCGTAGCCGAGCTGCTCGCGAGCCTTCGAGATGTCCGCGACACAGTGGTCGATGTCGGCTGGGCGCGGGTCGGTGTGGACGATTGCCGAATCGGTGGTCGTGGCCTGCTGGATGGTTTCGGCGAGGTCGAGAACGGAGGTTTCGGTGCCCGTGCCGATGTTGTACGCCTCGCCGACGGCGTCGGTCGTGGCGGCCCGGAACTTGGCGTGGCCGACATCATCGGTGGTCATGGGCTCGTCGCTCGCCTGATTGACGAAGACGAAGATGAACGAAAGAGACGTACCTGAGTGACCTGTGGCGCTGCTATTGCACTCTCTCCCTGGGTCCGCTGGTACTACTCGTCGTCCCCGTCACTCTTTGCCTCACCTTCCGCCTCGCCGTCGGGAGAGCCGTAGGTCTTCTTCGGTTCGTCGAGGTCGAGGACGACGAGGGATTCGTCGTCGTTCCACTCGGGGTCGTACTGCGTGGTCACCTCCGGGATGAGGTCGTAGCGCTCGAGGAACGCCTTCGGGGCGATGGTGCCCCCGAAGTCGGACTTGCTGACGGTGTAGGCCGCGTCATCGGCGTCCTTGTCCGCGACCGGTTCGATGCCGACCTGATTGGCGTCCTCGTCGTAGTACATCACGGCGCCGTCGTCGTCTTCGAAGAATTCCTCGATGGCGGCCTGGTTGACGCCGATGCTGCCGGATTTGCGGATAGAGATCATCGGCTCGGTACCAGCTGGGCGGCCGCGGCCGCTGCCTGCTTCATCGAATTTCTCGAATCCGATATTCAATTGTTTAGTTACGTTACTGATTGTTCTTCTGGTTGCGCCGAATCTAAACTACCTTGCATCGCCATTTCAGATTGTTGATCGAGATGTATCTCGATTACGACTGATTTGTCGCCGCACGGATCGCTGATCGGTACGATGTGAGACGATTCTCCAGACTCAGGGCTGATACGCCCAGTATTTTACACTGTAGCCTATCGAGGCGCCAGTTAGTTTATTACTCATCAGGCAGCCAGCCGGTCATGTGCAGGATTCAATCTTCGACCGGGACAACCGTTTGATCGCTGATTCCGCCCCTCTCGACGTGTACCGTCATCCCGACGAAGTGCGTTCCCCGGTCGCTCGCGAGTCTCAGATTCGCCAGTTGGAGGCGCTGTATGCTCCGCTTCAACAGGGCGAGTGCAGCGGGTCGAATGTGGTCGTGTACGGTCCCCCGGACTCCGCCGCGGTCGGGAAGACCACCTCAGTTCGCGAGGTGCTCTCTTCAATCGATGCTGCCGAGGTCATCGAGGTCCCGGTCTATCACCAGCCGAACGATCGCCAAACCGTAATCAGCGCGTTGAACCAGATACGAGCGGCCCGGGGTGGTGACCCTATTCGAAAGTCCACTGAGAAGACGGAGACCCTGTTCGATGATGCGATCGACGAGTTGGCGGCGATCGACCAACCGACGCATCTCGTGCTCGATTGCTCTACCTCCGGGGCGCCGCTTTCTTCCCCCGATTCCGACATCGATAAGACGGCTCGGCTTCCACCAATCTGGGAGTTCCTGGCCCGGAGTACGCGGGATCGACTCGACGGGGACCGTATCGGCGCGCCAGGCGCATACAGCATCACGGTCATCCTAACGGACGAAACCCAGTTCGACGAGTGCAGCCGCTTCGAGAAGTACGTCGACGCAACGGTCTATTTCGACGGCTACGACGCGGACGATCTCGAGGAGATTCTCTCGGACCGTGCAGAGGACGCATTCATCGATGGAGCCGTCGATACGGAGACGATTCGGCACTGTGCTGAGTCGACGCTCCCGTACGCCGCCAATGCGTCGCGGGCCCTCCGTCTCCTCAGAGAGGCTTGGCACTGTGCCGAGCGGGAGGATGCCGACGCCGTGCGCATGGAGCATGTCGATGCAGTCACTGAGCGGTGGGACCTGCACGAACTCCGGGCAGTTGTCGACGGGAGTACTCCCCGGACGCAGCTTCTCTTGTGGATACTCGCTACCCGTCAGAAGGAGCGTGGAGAGCCAGTTCGGACAGCCGAGATTCAGAACCATCGGAAGACGCTTGAAACAGACCTGGAGGGCGATTCCTGGTCCGACGCATACGTCCGGGAACGACTCAAAGAACTCGAAGCACGGTGGCCATTCCTTGAACGTGAGCAGATCGCTGGCGGCCGAGGGGAGGGGGTCTACTTCGAGTACCAGCTGCAGCCGGATTGCACGGCTGCTCTGGAGGCAATCGAGACGTACCTGAACGACCACCTCCGGAGATCCGTTACCAGCGCCGATTCCTCGGGGATTCCCGTCGACGGGGGTTCTGATTCAGCGACGGCATCTACTGGTCCAGAGTCAGCGCCATCCGGTATTGAACACGCGGAGCAACGGAAGCAAGAATCGACGAACGATCAAGGTCTGACCGACGACAAGGATGAAACCCGTTCGGTACGAGACCACCTGGAAATCCAGCATGCACTCGTCCAACTCGGACGGGCTCATCAGTACGACGTATTCGTCGCTCGGAACGACCGAAACGAGTCGATTGACGGCACGACGCTCGGCGAGGGCTGCGTCGAGACCCTCCCCCTTCGAGGACTGCCCGAGAAGGCGGCCGAACTCATCGAGTATATCGATGTCATCTGGTTGGACGGTGATTCCATCGTCAAGATGTTCGAAGTCGAGAACTCGACGCAGATCTATTCGGGACTCCTCCGGATGGCCGATTTCGCGGCCAGTGTGCCGAATCTCATGGTTGATCTCCATGTCGTCGTTCCGGAGAGCAGAGCGGAGACGGCTGAACAGCATCTGTCCCGACCGTCGTTTCAGCAACTGCTCCACGAACCGGAGCACATCACGGTCGACTCCAAGACGTTCGACGAGATTCGACGGCTCCACGATTCGTCGTGCGAGGGTGACACCGACTTCCTCCGGTAGCGATACCACCACTCTCTCATTGACAGGGACGGCGTGATATCGAACTAGATGTATCAGAGGTTCCATGAGAATCTCTCGGCGCGGGTCCGCTCGACGCTGGCCGAGACAGAGATTCATTTCGCCCCCTACGATGCGGCCGAGCTCCGGGCGATTCTCGAGCAGCGGGCCACGGAGGCGTTCGAGTCGGGAGCGCTTAGCGACGACGTGATTCCGCTGACGGCAGCCCTCGTGGCATCGAACACCGGGTCGGCGCGGCGAGCGATAGACATCCTTCGGACGGCTGGGGAAATGGCTCAGAAGGCAGACACCGACCAGGTGGCCGAGGAGCACGTCCGTGTCGCCCAGGAGGAGGTTGAGGAAGAGATCATCAAGTCGGAGTTGACCTCGTTCTCGAGTCATGCGCTGCTTTCTCTGTACGCGGTGGCGGTCCTCGAGATGGACGAGTCGGTGGATGAAGTCCGGACGAAGACCGTCGCGCAACTGTATCGGCGGTTCTGTGAGGCCGTCGAGATGGAGGCACGAACGACACGGACTGTCCAGAACCACCTTTCCGAGATGGCTTTGATGGGATTCCTGACTTCGACTGAGCGCAACGAGGGCAAGGGCGGGGGGAAGTTCCTCGTCCACGAACTGTCGGTCGATCCGCAGGCGGTGAAGTCGGCCATCGGCGAGGTCGATCGGTTCGAGGGGCTCGTCGAGTGAGGTGTGTTTGGCAGCCGGGTGGGGGGTGTCATTCAGGCGGATGTCGTTCGCGAAGGCTCTGTCAGGCGTGGTTGTCGATTTGATATGGTGCGTTCTTCGGCGACAGCGCCGGCGACGACCGGTCGAAAGCCCCCGCTGGCTCGGGGTCCCGCGACTCGCTGCGGTCCTCGGTCGCTTCGCTCCTTGCGGTCCTTGCGTCGTCGGGGTGGTTCGATGAGCGAAGCTCATCGTCATCCCAGAAATCTCCGATTTCTGGAGAGACCGCCGAGCCCGCGGCCCCTTTCAGTCCCGCCCGGGTCGGTGTTCCAGGATAGAGTACACATCGTGCTATCTCGGTGAGTGCGCTCCGTGGACTGGACACGCTCGGTCGCCTCGATAGTTCCCGGACGAGGGCGAGGCTGAAGGCCGAGCAGTGGGAGTGGCAGCCAGAGCAGGACTCACCACAGCCCCAGTCATCACAGAGGCTCAGGGCGGAAGCCCACGACTGCAGTCGTGGGTCGATGCCTGTGTCGTAGGTGTCGGGCACTTCGAGGACGTGCCTGCACCGTGGTCAATACCGGGGGCGCGATTCACAACAGGTGGGGTTTCTACCTCGCCACGTCCGTGTATCACGTTTAGCTAAAAAACCAGATCGCCAGCGGACTGTTTCGTATATTCAGAAGGGGATTATTCATGATGTGCCCCTGCAGGGATAACGGCCGTGCGTGCAGGTTCGTATCTCACATACGGCGGCGGGTTCCGTATAAAGGGCCCGCCGTTTCTCGATGTTGATATCGTGACGCTGCACCACACGCCCGACTCCGTCTGGTGATTCGCTGGATATAGGGAATGACGGCGGAGTAATAAATCTGCGGGTGGCGTATCGAATATTATCTGAGGGCCCCTCAGAGTCTCTCTAACACTATTTCTGGAGCCTCTGATAGTGGGTAATAAATATTCCTTAAATGTCGGGGAACCAGTACCACGGGCTCCATGAGGTCAGTTCAGGGAAGGCATAGGTCCTTAAAAACAATAGCAACTATGTCGGTCGTTCTGAAATACCAATACCAGCATCAACCTCGGGAAACGCGAGATCCACATCACTTCGGGGAAGCTACTACAGGCGGCGAGAACTACGCTACGTTTCCCATTTAGTGACTGATCTTTGAGCATTTCCACGGAGTCAAGCGAAAATTTTCATCCTATTGCAATATTCTGCTATAGGAATTGAACACTCTTTTTATTCACAATATTCCGTATATAGTGACTTGAAAGCATCTTCAGCACGTTATGTGATTGATAAATCAAATCACGTTCACAGGATTCATGATTAGAGTTTAGCGTATGGTGCGGACTTAGGCGTGCTAACCAACATGCACCGATACTCATTTGAGGGAACAAATCGGTGTGTGAGTTATGTCTGGTCAAGTGGAAGTTGAGTCTATTGAACTACCTAAAGATATCATAGACCGTATTGAAGGACGGATTTCCCATACAGAGTTTGACACAAAATCCGAGTATATTGAATATATCCTCGGCGAAGTCTTGCACCAATTAGAACAAGAGAACGACCTTACAAAAAGAGAGACTGTCGATGAACAACAGGTTCAAGATCGTTTAAAATCATTAGGGTATTTAAATGAATAATCTTCGACTTCAGCTAATCTCTGCTTTCCAATCTAGCAGATGTGAAGCAGTATTGAGAAGGGTTAACGGAGGAAAACAAATGCTTCTAAATACAATCAGTATGAACTGGATGATGACTGAATGAGTATCGAATCCTCTACAATCCTTGTCACAGGAGGTGCAGGTTTCATCGGTTCAAGCGTCACGGAACAGCTCTTGAATAACGGCGCGGATGTACATATCCTTGATAACCTCTTCACAGGCAAAGAGACGTTAATACCAGACGGCGCTAAACTACACGAGTTCGATATTAGGGACTCAGAATTAAATTCACGTGTTCAAAATATTAACCCAGATGTCATTATCCATCTTGCAGCTATTCACTACATTCCCTATTGCAATGAGAATCCGAGAGAGGCCTTTGAAGTCAACGTAATGGGTACACGTAATCTTTTGCAGGCTGCCCGAGAGGTTGATCAAGTTGAAAAGGTTCTGTTTACTTCATCTGCCGCAGTTTACCCACCGCGAGAAGGGTCGAACGCTGAGGACTCGATATTAAATCCGATGGATATCTACGGTGAGACAAAACTAATCGGAGAAGACCTGATGCAGCTGTATAGTCAAGAAACTGGAGTATCAACTGCCTCTGCACGGCTATTTAATGTATATGGGCCAAACGAAACGAACTCACATCTGATTCCTGCTGTCGTTGAGCCGGTCCAGGAAGGAGCACGCACCATCGAGCTTGGAAACCTAACTCCAAAAAGAGATTTCGTCCACGTAACAGATGTGGCACGCGCTCTTTTGACTCTGGTCGAAGAATTTGAGGGGGAGTATCGGGCTTATAATGTGGGAACAGGCATCGAACACTCGGTCAAGGAAGTCGTAGAAAAGACTAGTGAGGCAATTGGAGAAGACATTGAGATTGAGCAAGATCCTGAACGAGTCCGTGAAAGTGACCGATCTCATCTTCGTGCAGATATCTCTCGTATCCAAACTGAGTTGGGCTGGTCACCGAACGTATCGTTCGTTGACGGGTTACGCAAACTGCTTGATCAGGAGGTGACTGCCTGATGCGAAACATCGTGATGGTGACTTACGATAGCCTACGCGCCGACCATTGTGGATACGTCGGTTACGGCCGTGATACAACTCCGAATTTGGATGCTATGGCTGAGGATGGAATCGCGTTCACTAATGCGATTGCTCCGGCATCACGGACAAATCCCTCCATGGCCGGTATCTTTACTGGGAGACCGATGGTCGTCCGAGACCAAGTGTCCAACCCAGAGCACGCGCGTCACCATCTCGCTCGGCACGGAACGATTGCAGAAACTATGTCTGAACAGGGATATTCGACGGGAGCATTCTGTCCAAACGCCTATTCATCACGGTACTATGGGTTCGATCGTGGATTTGATGACTTTGAAGACTTCCTCTTTTCGAGCGATCGTTATCAAGAAGTTTTCCAAAAGCATCTGTCTGAGTCTAGCATATATACCATCGTTCGGAACTTTAGAAACTACCTTCGGCGCGAGGAAGCATTCAAAACGTGGGACCGGTATATCGATAACATCGAGGAATGGGTTCAGGAACAAGGAGAACCATTTTTTTTGTGGGTGTTCTCCCTCGATACCCATTTTCCTCACCTTGCACCTCGAGAGCACCGGGAATGGAGTAATCTCTTCGAACAATACTACTACAACTGGCGCTGTAATCAGTTGATTGATGACCTTGATCCGGACTTATCTGAAAAGGAAATCAAAAAAATAATCGACATATATGATGATTCGATAAGGTTCGGAGATGTACTGTTGTATGAACTTCAATCACGTCTCGACGAATTCGACCCGATATATCTCATTTTTGGAGATCACGGGGAGGGATTTGGCGAGCGAGGAATCTATGGTCACTTCTATCCCTCTCTTTATGAGGAGAACATCCACGTTCCTTTTGTCGTTTCTGGTAGGGATATTCCCGATGAGCGGATTGAGTATCCAGTTTCATTGCTGAATCTTCCGAGTCTGGTTCAGGATCTCGCGGAGTCAGAAGACGGAATCACGATACCCGATAATGAACCGGTAGTTGCCACAGATTACGACGGTCGTACGAATCGGAATCTAACGGCAATCAAAATGGGCCAAAATAAATTCATCCGAAAGAAAAGTGATGGTATAGCCACCGAAGAGTTCTATGATTTAGGAATAGACCCCGGAGAAACGCGCAATCTCGTAGGTACCGACGAACACGTTGAAGCGATAGAGGCATTTCGCATGATCGCCGAGAGACGAGACATCCACGAAACTGAACTGCTCGAAATTGAATCGGCGGTTTCACAGCTAGGGAAAATATGACCACGAGTCCAAAGGGACAAATCTACCATCAGCCTCAGCGGGATCTTGAAGGACTACGCGATTGCGACAGTGTCACAGATCTCACGGAGCAGTTGGTAGGCAAAGAGGGGAAACAAATTGCGATCCTTTCTTTGGCGCTACGCGGATCAGCGGGAGTAAGTCGGGAGATTGAACAGCAAGCGAAGGAGTTGGCCGGGAACGGGTATGACGTGACGTTGTATGTATTGGAGAGCGACATGGATGCCCCCGACGGTGTTGACTTGCGGGTACTTGGAACCCCCTCGAACTTCTATCTCGATAAGTTGCACCAGATTCTCTATCCGGCGAACATTCCAGCGGTACTCCCCGTGGTCCGAGAGCTCCGCTCCTTTGACCTCTTAATCGCGCACCGATACCCCCTGACGTGTCTCGCATACTTGGCGTCCCGAAATGGGTCCGTCCCCTACGTGGTGTGGCACTACCACGTGCCGAACCCCGATGCGATGCCCAGTATCCCACAGAGGGCGTTCATGCGCGCACTTGAGTACCTAGAGGAGGAAAGCTGGATCGTAAAGAACGCCGATGTCGCCTGTTCAATTAGCGAATCGTCACGAGAGATTCTCGAAGCTCATTCCGGAGTCGATAGCCTCGTCATCGCAAACGATACAGAGAATTTCCGATTTGAAGGAGTTAAGCCTGATTTCAACGCAATCGAAGAGACCTATGGCATCACGAGTGATGACCCCCTTGTTCTGTTCGTTGGCCGGCTGACGGCGACAAAAAATGTACTGGAGTTGGTTTCTCTCTTTGAGACTGTTCGGGATGAGATCCCCGATGCCAAACTAATCGTCGCAGGTAAGCCGACTGTCGATGACTACTACCGGGAACTGAAACAGGAGGCCAATGAAGGCGTCGTGTTCACGGGCTTTATTCCAGACGAGGAGCTCGTCGCCCTCTACGAATACTGTGACGTGTATGCAACCTGTTCCATCAGGGAGGGACGGAATCTTCCACCGGGCGAAGCACAGGAACACGGGGCAAAAGTCGTGGGCTTCGACGTTCCAGGGATCAGAGATATCGTTAGCCAGGGTTCGCTCGTTGAACCAAAAAACTACGAGAAGTTCGCGGCGGCGGTAACTCGGCATCTTCGAAACGCCTGATCTGTTGAACCAATGAGCACACGAACACCCAAGTCGGCCCGGTACGAGCGGTCATTCCTCCGGAGCCTCATCGCCCAACTTTTCGCCCTCCGGTCGTCATCAGAGGAAAGGAAAATCGCCCTCAACGTCGCCTTTTTGCTTTTCGTATATGTCGCGTCCTTTGCGCTCAATCCCATCGATCCGAGTGTTCGGGTGGCGGCAAGTGTGATTCGATTGCTAGTTGTGTTCATCGTGCCCACTCTCCTGATTGGAAGCATCCTCGGGTTCGATCTCAACAAGGCTAAGAATCTACTCTATACGTTCACAGTCGGGCTTATTTACCTTGTAGCGGTGGGCCTGGTAGCAAATTCGGTCCACCTAGCGGGGCCTCAGTTTACACCACGCCCATTTAGCTCGGTGATGCTCCACGCCACCTGGTTTGTGGCGAACGGAGCAATTCTGGGACTTTCCTTACTTACGGAGTCAAACCCGGTTTCAATCCGCTGGCAGGAGGTAATTGATTGTGCGTCACGGAAGACGGTACTCCTTGGGTGCCTCCCCATTCTCGCACTCGTCGCAGGTCTCATTGTCAATTGGCAGGCTACAAACTGGGCTATATTAGGTCTGTACGGATTGCTCCTATCAATACTACTGCTCACTGTAAAAGATGAGGAGCATTATGGACTGTTCGTGTGGAGTTGTGCAGCGAGCCTTGCAGTCGCAAACTCGGCGATGATACCGAACCTGATCAATCCGACGGAGTTCTACCACGCGAACCTCGTGTTACACCACGGAATATGGGAACCAAGCTTTCAAACCTCCAAGAACACCGTGGTAGTGATTGTTTTACTCCAACCCGTCCTTACTCATCTCTCCGGATTACCCTTAGACTGGATGATTAAGTTCGTTTATCCTGTACTTCTCGCTGGCGCTCCGTTCGCTCTTTTCATTGTTGTTCGGAAGGCGTTCTCGCCACGTATAGCATTCTATGCGGCACTCATTTTCGTCTTCTCGTTTCCCTTCTTCACTCGACTCAACCATATAATGCGAACGGGATTCGGTATATTGTTTGCAATTTTGGTTCTGCTGGTACTGCACGATCGTATCCTCAATATCCATCAACGTGGAGTCCTCTTAATCTCCTTTGCCGCGGGGGCCGTCACCTCCCACTACGGCGTCGGACCGATATTTTTGGGTGTCCTTGCAGGCGCCGCAATAATTCACTACGTAGAACCAAGACGACCCGAATTTCCGGACGCTGTCAATAGACCAATTACGCTTGTGATATTGTACGCCGTCATCCTATACGCATGGTACGCGTATACTGGAAACGGTCAGAACTTATCAACACTGACGAACGTATTTTTTAATCTCATTATCAAAGTCGCCGGTTATGGGAGCGAGGCATCAGGTGCGTCCCACGCACTTCAACCCCAGACGAGCCTATCTCTATCTTTCATTAAGACATCAAATATAGTTATTCTCGCTTCCGCTGCACTCGGAGTTGCAATCGCTGGCGAAAAACGTCTCAAAGCCTTGCTGGACAGAGACAGTGCTTCGCTTCAAGGTACACCGTACTACCACTCTGTTGCCATTTTGTCCGGAGGCCTGCTTGGAATCATTGCTTTCGCGCCAACCGAACAGTTTGGGATATCTCGCCTGTTTATGACTCTTCTTCCGTTCTTTGTGCCATATAGTATCGTAGCGTGGCTAGCTATTGTTCAAAGAGTGCCCTTCCGTAATGCAACCAGACGTTTCAATACGGGCGATTTAATTGTGGTAGCTATCGTTGTCGTCTTCTTGTTCAACACTGGCATTGTTGCGACGCTGGTGACGCATGAACGTTCACCCCAACCGTCGCTTGACAGGGGCAATACGTTACGTCAGGGATCAATTGATGATTATTATTACTTATTCGGTCGGCGACAACCGACTGCCCAATTGGCAATGACGTCTTGGGGGGTAGAGTATATGAACGGGGAAGTTCCCGTGTATCGCGGCGATCGTGGATTTCAAACACAGATGTCGTATACGGAATACAGTACCAGAAAGCCACCGGGAATTATATTGCGACAGTATACATTCAGTAAATCCGTTAAATCTAACGGGTATGTTGTCCTTGAGCCCTTTAATACGTTCTCCGATTCAGTCTACCTTCACGGGGTTAGAGCATACCGGTATCGGGCCGGGAGACAGACCATCCCCATCTCGGCTACGAGAATTCCTGAATGGAATCGGATATACGATGGAGGCATAGTTTCCGTGCATCAAGTAGGATAAAAAGCTAGCAGCTGAATGGTATTAGAATCTACTCTATCTAACAACATCATAATCTCTATAATAAGGCTAATCCAGTGGTTAGATATGCTGGATAATGAGGCGAGATACCAAAGCATTCAGTCGTACGTAGCAAATAAAAAAGTACTCGATATCGGGATCGTCCAACACAATCTTGAGAGTGTAGATTCCGACAGCTGGCTACACGAATGGATTGTAGAAGATGCGGCAGAAGTGACAGGAATTGATATATTGGAAGACGAAATCAATAGATTGCAGGAACGTGGATATGATGCTCGACAAGCGAATGCCGAGGATTTTGACCTCGATGAATCATACGATGTAATTGTTGCTGGCGAATTAATCGAACATCTAAGTAATGTGGGAGATTTTCTTGATTGCTGTCGCCAACATTTACGTGAAGATGGCAGGCTTGTATTAACCACTCCAAACGGGATGTCGGTAGTATTCCCAGCAAGAAGAATTCTAAATTATGAAGTACATAATCCGGAGCATACATGTATCTTTGATGAACAGACGTTATCTCAGCTCCTAAAAAGACATTCATTTGATGTTGAAGATGTTGAATTTATCAAAACGAATCAAATCCACAGCATTCATCCTAAACAGATTTTGACTGAAATATTAGAACGTGTACCTCCAGATAGAATCAGTCATCAAACACTAATGACTGTTGCAAGACCAGACTGAAACAAGTTCAGAAAAATATAATACACTTTTTATCCCATAGAAACTATCGAATGATAGAACCTCTCAAATAGAGAAATCATCTATGAATGGCAAAGTGTTGAAGATATTTCGCTCGCCGAGTTCCACGGGTTGCTCGACAAGATGAGCGAAAAGAAGCCGACAGAGCGGCTGATACTGACTAGCCTCTACAAACTTGATACCGTCAAGTTCCGTGAGCTGGTGCTCACCGCTACCATCTATATTCCTGAACAAGTCTATTAAAGACTGGTTGAATTCCTATGTGGATTCAATAGAGAGATCTGGTTCAGAGTTAATCCACAGGCACTTTCCCCGAGCCTTCCTATTTAGAAACTGTTGAAATTAACTCCTGATATTGCTGAGAAACTGAGCTGTAAGTGAAATTCTTCCGAACGTACTCACGTCCTCTTTTACCAAATGCCTCATTCATTTCCCTATCTTCCAGGAGTGTGACAAGGTTGTCGGTAAATGAGTCAATCTCATAAGGTTTGATTCGAAAGCCAGTCTCCTCATCAAGAACTTGATCAACCATACCACCGATATCGTATACAACACATGGCGTCTCACAGAGATACGATTCTGAAATACTCATTCCGAAACTCTCCCGATCGGAAGTGAGTATTGTTACGTCGAATGCGGAGTACCATGCCGCCAGTTCGTCAGTGGTTTTCCGGCCAGCCCAGATGATGTTTTCTGCGACTCCCATTCGGGACGCGTATCGCTTGACGTTATTTACGTAGTCGCTATCTCCAATGACAATAAAATAGACATCAGCATTCACTCGCTTTTGAGTCTTTTTGAATATATCAATAGCTCGGTCTAATCGCTTGATTGGACGGGGATTTATTACAGCCCCGATAACTTTATCACCCTTATCAATACCATATTCTTGACGGATAGAACTGGCTTCAGATGATGAAGCAGGAGCAAACCACTCCTGGTCGATACCTGGAGGGATCACTCGGATGGATTCGGAGGAGTCGATACCCAGCGACTGAAGAATATCTTGTTTTTGTTCGCTGGAAATAAAAATACTGGCGTCACTTTGTCTCAACAAGTAAAACTCCAACAGGCGTGCAAGAGAATACTTTAATTTCGAATCAGGACACTTATATCCGTTAAACCGGACAATTATCGGTATATTAACTATATTTGAGATAACAGTCGGGATTGACCCATAAACTTGCGGTGAACCGTATACATGTACGATATCAAACCTTTTTCGATGTGTGAATATGTATTTGATGGCAGAAATTTGAGGAGATAAATTCCCTGCCCCTAAAAAAACGTATTCCATTCCGTGGCGCTCAAAATTATGGGCTACGCATTGGTCGTAGTCGTCGAAGACCAAAGTGGTAACCGAGTGATTGCTAAAATATTGGTCGAATCGGTTGATAGACGCGTCGACGTTATCGGGTGATACTGATCCTGTGATGTTCAAGACGTTCATAATATCGAGGTATTATCTTTTAATTTCTGATAAGTTACTAACTATTCAGCGTATCCGGTATGTTCCAGCCAGTCAACTGCGACCGGTTTCGGTATTATTATACAGAGCTCCAGCAGTAATTGATTTGCGCACTTTAACTTGACTTTGAACCGTTGTACAGTCACTAAGTACTGCCTGAGGATGTGCGGATGCACCAACCCCGGATGGGGAAGGACCGGGCGAACTCGCCACCCACATTACCAAGATCGGATCCCAAGACAGACTTTTCACGTACCTCATTTACCAACAATTAGTCGTACTGGATAGCAATCTCAAGATACTACCGGTCTCTATCTACGACATCTTACCCATATCAGAAAGTCGATTAAACAAAGCCAGCATAGCCATATATTGAAAGATGTGGCTCTGTAGTTTCGGCACACGGCGGTTGATTTCACGGATATCGGACGCTCCGGCGGAGGTTGTAGACGGTGGCTTTCAGCAGCATTTCACGGAACTCCAGCCACCAGCTCCGCGCACGCACGGCTGCGCCGAGCGTGCGCTTGATCGACGAAAAGACGGTTTCTGACATCGAGCGACGGTTGTACCGATCACCATCCAGGCGGGCGTTATGGGCGTGATCGAGAGGTTCATAATCCTGTGCTTAATCAGTGGTCTGATGCCGTTGTCGCGGAGTTCGTCCCGGAAGCCTTTGGCGTCGTATCCGCGGTCGGCAGCGAGGCTCCGCAGGTCGCCGGCGTTCCGCCGGGCGACCTGCGGGCCGATTTTCTCATCGTGTTTCTTGGAGGTGGTCGAGTGGATGTCGGTGATGTACAGCGTTTCGACATCCACGAGCGCGGTGACTTTCAGCGCTCTGACGCGGTAGTTCGTGCAGTTGGCGTAGTGGCGGCTGGGCTGGTCGCGGTCGAAGCCAGTCGCATCGATGGCGGCGTG
>Ga0207757_100366_pt1 | contig 31942 bp, 61 predicted proteins | sample A23P3SouthBayCA_2_FD_187752 | JGI IMG/M metagenome (GOLD analysis project Ga0207757, IMG submission 187752) | Aerobic enrichment media microbial communities from Eden Landing Ponds, California, USA - A23 P3 (2) (SPAdes) | ecosystem: Environmental > Aquatic > Marine > Unclassified | place...
ACGGACGGAAGCTACTATCATGATGAGGTCGGAGAAGTATACCATTACAGGGGAAACACTCCTGGTGCAAAGCAGCTTTCCAAGGGAGACTTGTTCGTCTACTATCGCCCCGGCGAATACGTGATATTTGGAACAGGAGAGATAGATCATATTGAAAGAAAAGAACGAGATCCTGATTCTAATTCTAAATCCGGTGTCGCAGTGGATTACTTCGCTCACATCATTAATTACCAGTCATTCGATCCACCGATAAAGCTTAAACGAGTCAACGAGGACCCAGTAAAGAATGAAATTTCTTTCCTCAAAGACAAACCCGGGCTAACAGGAGTTCCTCAACATAGCATACACAAAATATCTCAAAAAGACTTTGAAGTAATTATAGAAGCAGGGAAAACAAATTAGGACACCAAGACCAAGAAGATAAAACTTCTTAGTTCGGGTGCTGATATTTGGGACAATACAAGGTCACCAAAATAATCCTTGACTCTGATAAAGGCGTAAAAAGTCACGCTTTATCCGTCAAATCGACCTATCCAAAAGTCTTATCGAAGCAGGTATTAATGACTTCTTGAAGAAAGACTATATCACCAAAACTAAAGACGGACGCTTAACCTGAAATCCAGACACTCCTAAAGAGAAGATAGATGATATTCGTCCACGTTCGCTCAGCGAACTGGATTTCTGAGAGTGTTATTTTTGCGCCGGCTCTTCTTTCAGTTCCTCGAGCACTGCCCATTCAAGTCCAGCAGCAAGAGATAGCGCGGTATAATCATACCAGAACTCAAAATTCTGCTCCCCCTCAAGGTATTCCATAATATGGTCGTTAGCTGCACCGTTGTAGAACTCGTCAGTGTATACCTCCTCCAGCTCCTGCAGTTCTTTAAGAAGATCGCTGGGCGTATGTTTCATTAGATATGATTCGTGGGTGAGACTATGAACAATGTCTTCAATAGACTTGTCTTTGTTTTTATCTCTCTTTTTAGAGAGTAGAGCGAACTCTTCTATCCTCTCTTCCATCGATTCTGCAGTCATCACTGGCTTCCATTCTTCATTGTACATTGCTGCTTATCTGTAGTACAGGGCCAGGTAAAGTAGTTATGCTGTCTCAAAAGAGTCCAGTTGCTTCGTACCGTTGTACACCAAGTCTTCTTCGCATAGCTGCCTGAGGTACAGAACAATGGCCTTCACTTCTTCCTCGGTTTTGGGCAGGCAGGGTTTTTCTGAGGAGACGTGGAGACAATCGTCTCGGATCTTTGGCCTGCCGTAGATCTCTCCTGTAATATTGTTTTCTTCACCGAAAAGCTTGGCTGCAATACCATTGGAAGACCTGTCTTGGTAGACCTCGAGTAGGTAGGTGACGCTATTGTCGAATACCCGGGCCTTCACCGTTGTATACCCTGAACCGGTTTCCTGTATCTCGATCAGCTCTGCTCTCATACTACTTGAAGACGTTTCAAGAACTTTGTACTCGGGGTGCTTTAGAGATTATCGTAAGGCAATGAACAGGGTGACTGACCGTGTGCTCTGGTGGACCTACTGGTTCTTCTTCAAATGGGACTGGAACAAAGCCAAAAAGAAGGCCATTATCACCGCTACGGTAGTCTTGATTGTGGACGCCTTGTTCCTCCCCAGTCTAATCCCAGGAATTGTATTAGTGCTGATCATGCTTCCATATGCCTTGATTTCTCTGATACCGTCCATGCCAACTGCTTTTGGAATCGCTGACAAAGCCGGCTTCATCGATCTCACCGAAGAACAGTCAATGATACGCCGTGTCTTCTCCCTCATCTTCAGCGACGTTACAGAATACCTCGAGATACTGCTCGACTACCTGTTCGGAGACTAAGCTTTTCTCACGTGCCCTATCGTGTCTGTGCCTGAGATAACCTGATCATCGACATGGTTTGAATGTTTCCGCAGTTGCTGCACACGACTTTGAACCAATCCATGTTAGGCCTTTCCACAGGGTTGACGTACAGAGTTTCTCCGCATTTCTCGCATTCCAAACCTTGCTCAGTCATCAACGCCGCCTGTATGGTGATTTGATCTCAGCTTTTTTGAAGCAATTACTTGAACAGTACTTCTCCCTGTGCTCAGGTACGGATCTCCGGCACTTTGTTCGTTTACACTGCACCGGATTCACCTGCTGTCAAGCGATTCTTCCACGCCCTCACTTCCTCTATATCCTTCAAGAGTTGATCTCTTGCTGGTGAACGACTAAACCAGATCGGGTCAAGGCCTCGGACAATCAATACAATAACCAGTACAGGCATGCCTGCAATGTTCCACACAGAACCAATCACAGGCAGCCAGAGCTGGCTGAAGTTCCCGACTGAAAGCCAAGCAAAATACAGGACTGCGATTTCTGCAACAGCAGGAGCACTATCGTAGGCATAGTACCCGATTACGATACTGAGCGGTATAGTGGCTAAAGCCAGCATGGTATGACCCAGTACCGGTCCTAAATACCCGATCAATGTGTAACCGGCTTCGACACTCCAGTTGTACCGTTCAGCCAAGAGGAATGTGGAAGCGACATCCAACGTTTTCACGAAGAAAATCAGTGCAAGATACCGGATCTTTGACTCGACGAACCACTGCATCACTGAAGATTTTCACCTCTTAGGGAGAGTTCGTAGCTGTAGACCAGGAGTGCTGCCGTAGCCATTGTCAAGACGAGATGGATCCAGAACCATTCTCCAGCGGTCAAGTACAACTCGAGTGGAGGCCAACCCAATAACGTATCCACTCCGTTCATCACTACTGCGTTGTAGCTGGTCTCCATCCATGCAACGTTCAAGCCCAAGAAGAAGATGAGAATGGATCTGAGGCCGTCAACGTGCCCCCTCAAGTCCAAGTTCACCGGCTACCACCTTCTCCTTGGGTTGTGAAGTCGGAGAGCGTGGTTTCCCTGACCTCGTCGAAATCGATATCCGGCGTATCCGCCCGACGTGTCTCCTCAAAACTTTCCTCTGTTTGCTTGACGTCCTCCCGCTCTTCTTCTTCAGGGACCGTGTCGTAAGGATTCGTCCACTGATCATCATCCAACTCATAGACAGAACCTCCCATCACTGAGCCCTCGGTCGCCCACACCCTGTGGTAGTCCTGCGTCAGAGAATCGCCGTGGACCACGTATCCATCCATGTTGAAGAACGTCATGTTGAGTGCAGCCATCTTCGCACACGTACTGTCTTTGTCGACAGCGTAGAACTCGGCCTCTCCCTGGGGAAGTTGTTTAGCTGCGGAGATCAGCAATCGTGCGGTTCCTGCCGCCGGATCCAAGATGCTGTAAGGTTCATCCCTGTCCGGGTCTGGGTCTTCGTCGATAATCATCTCTGCCTTCATATCGGACAGGTTGTGCGGGGTGAAGTGCTGGCCAAAATGGTCGCTGCTTTCCCCCATCTCCTCGTACACCACTCCGAGAACATCGTGGTTAGCCTCTTCCATACTGTTCATCAGTTCTCCTAAGGCCTCACTGTACAGCTGAGCCTCTTCCTCACCGTACCTGTCCATCACGTCAAGATAGGATTCATCGTCTCTCTGCAAGCTGTACAGCGACAAATCAAGGAAGTCCTCGAACACCTGGTGACTGCTGTACCCGCCGACGAACTGGATCTGCTCGAGTTTATCGATGACAGGCTGCGCTACCTCCTTGTAACCCGGACCCGATGCTATACAGCACCACCTTCATCGCTGGAGTCTTCGGCAAGATCTTTTTTGAAGTGTTTGTGGCTACAGCTACGGCATTTCCAGGATCCCTCTTCGTTCAACGATTTGTCCTCAAAGCCTCGGTAGGTCAAATCGTCATCAGGCCTGTTCCTGACATGTTTATATTGCCTGTTCCCGCACACTTCACACTCTTCAGGTCGCTCAGGGAACGCGGTGATACTGTCCTTGACTCTGTAGTCTTCTCCAAGGCCTTTACCGTGGTACTCAGCATAGTCAGGTCCGCCACAGTCCCAGCACCAATACTTCCCGTTGATATCACACTGAAAGCCGTAGGCCTCGGTGTTGCCCATATCTGTGCCACAGAAATCACAGTGAACGTGTTCACTTACTCCGATACCGCATCACCTTTCAGTACATCCATTTCCTGGCGATCTGCTACCGAGGTCCATTGCCATGGAGGAAGATAACGGTAATCTTCAAGCTCGGTTAGTTCTCCGTTCATCTCTCGCTCAATACTTCGGAACTCAAGCTCAGCATCACTCCTGCTTCCAGATGCTCTGGTGTGGAGGACAGCCCATATAAAATCGTTAGCCAATACTTCGAAGTACCTTCTAACGTACTTTCGCAGACTCATCTACAGGCTCTCACCTCTACTGGTCCAGTCTTCTAAGTCCGCTGGGTCGTAGTCAGCTATCTCGTCCAGATTGGATTGGAGGTCGTCGACGGAGTCGTAAGCAGAGACCGTGAGAGACTCAACTGTTTCGCCGTCCTCGTTGAGTACTCTGTACTCGGTATGTTCTGGGTGCATCCAGTCTGCTTTCTCCACCGTGAGATCTCTGTACTCGAGGGATTCGCCGTTCGCCATCATCAAGGCGTTCTCATACAGATCGTCTAAAGAGTCGAAATCCACTACAGAGTTTCACCTGCAAACTTTTCCTCGTTGCTTAGATTTTGAGTGCCGTCTTTGAAACTGTGTGTTACGTGTTCTGTCATTTGTATCGTCCTGTCTTTTCTTGTTTCTGCATTTCAAGACTCATTACATCGTATTTCTCAAGTCCAAGGTCCTCTTCAAGGATTTCTCCGTCAACTTCTAAATAGTACTCTGGGTGTCCCCGGGGATCGATGTCGCTCTTGACTGCTACTTCTGTACCGTACTCTTCATGCTCCATTACGATTTCCTTGAAACGGCCATTGGACCAAGGAGAGACCGGAGAATAGTAATCCTCCTCAAGAACATCCCAGTCACTTTTTTCTTTGATGTCATCCAGCGTCGTCACTACCAGTTCTCACCTCTCTGGTGGCGCATCACATCGTCAAACGTTGAAAGATCAAAACCGTAGAAGACCAGTTTCTGTGACTTCGTCTCCCAAGCTTGTGTGTAGTAGCAGTACCCGTGACTGGTTCTATTTGGAACTGCTATGTGAAGCGAGTGATCGGTCTTGTGGCCGATCTTGGCCCCATCCGTACAAGCAACATCTTTGATAGTGTTAACCGTCTTTACTCCTGCACCCACTACATCTCCATCTCCAACTTCTAATCGGTCAAGCTCACTATGCTTGTTCTGCTCCTCTACAATGTGAGGGTTCCCTGCGGCGATGAAGGCGATCAGAGCCAGTACGAAGGCGGCAACAGAAAGTTTCTCAAATCCACCCACTACTGGTTCTCACCTCCGTTTTTTCGATGATAGAGGGTTTGTGGTTCATTGGTCTACCACCACACACCTGTCTCCTCCTGCTTTTACTACTTGAAGAACATCTCCTTTCGAAAAGTTCGGGCTACACGAATCGAGAGGTACCTCAACGGTCACTTCACAACCTCCCCGATCACACAACTCTTCAGTGGAAACGTAATCGTGTTCGTCAATACGGAGTTCAGATCGATTATACAACGGATCTATACTGCCAAACATGTAATCGTCTTCTATCGATACTGCGTAGCCGGAGATCTCTAAGGTACATGCTGGCGTGGTTTCAGTACCGTTGAATCTGTATCCTTCAGAGCATTGCTGCTTCCATGAATCCGCTCGGAAATAAGCGTCATATCTCTCAACACCTGTCTCGTGGCCTGTAGAGTTTAGCCACTTGACCTCCGTTACAGTCCTTGTTTCCGTAGTTACGTCTGTCGTACTAATTAATGCCCCACCGAGGAAAAGACCGATTATGAGAAATACTGCATATCCTGAAGCACATTTCTGACCTGCTTCTTCATCACTCACTGCTGGTTCTCACCTCCTTGCCTCGCCGTAGTTGTCGACGAGGTAATCGTACAGCCGTTCCTCAAAGCTGGCCTTCGCCAAGGCCTCAACCTTACCCAAGTCCTCTGTCTCATGGTACTGCCTCCAGTCATCGTCCGGAACAATCCCAGTGTAATCAAGGACCTCTGCCGGCTCTTCCTGGTAAACATCGGTACGCTGCGTGGCGTAGTAAGCTGCCCTGGCTGGTTCCTCGACAGTCACTGTTTCTCTTTGACCAGCTACCGTGACCTCGATATCACCATCCAGAACTCGATCAGCCAGAGACGCCAACTCTTCATTGACTACGTCAGTCTTATCGATCAAGCATCACCCTCTTCATCAAGTTTGCCGGGTTCGTCGGGTACTACCTTGATACCGTGGTCTGTAACGTCTATCAGGTATTGCTCCCAGACAACTGATGCAAGGCTTTCCGTGACTGCATCCGGCTTGTCTTCTATCTCGTAGTCAGTTTCCTTCCCGCCGGTTCGGAAAACAGTGTTGTAGCTCGTGATTTTGAGTTCGTCTTTTTCGATAAATGCGTCGTCGTCAAGTTCTTCGTGTGATGTCAACTTCATTAAGTAGATTCACCTTCTGGTTCAAGCATTTCTGAAACGGGTTCGAGGCCGTAGTCTTCCCTGGCACGGTCAACTGTGTCTAAACTGGTGGAAGGACCTGCACCGAGGAAAACCGCTTTCTTAGCTTGGAACTGGTCGTACTCTCTTTCGATCCTGTACTCCTCGAGCACTTCTTCCATGAAAACCTCCTGCGTATCCTCGTCGAGGAAGTGCCTGAGATAGATCGGCGGTCCTTCGTCCGGATCATCCGCTTCCTCTACAAGGTCATCCAACGAATCCAGCTGGACGCCAGGAGTTGCCTCGTCGTAAAGACCTGTCATGATATCCGTGTAGGCCTCTTCCCAATCCTCACCGTAGCGGTCCTCAAGACTCACAGCATCCCACCTCTATGGTGTCTTAGACCGTGAATGAACAGGCGGGTCACCGAGGTAGTGCAGTACTCATGTTCCACGCATACCCAGATATCCTGTACCTCTGTTGGAGGGTCTGAGAAGATTTCTTTCGGCTTCGGAATCAGGCCGAAGTAGTACCGCTCACTCCGAGGTATGTATCGTTCAAACCGTAGAAATGGTGAGTCGCTTTCCCTGATATCTTCCTGCATGTCCTCTGGTAGCTGTTCAATCTTCACTGAAGATCACCTCGCAGAAGGTCCGCGTAGTTCTCTAACAAGGGTTGTAGCTGGCCTGCTCCATAGAGGTATGCTGCCACAATCAAGCCGGCAGCAACAATCAAACCCGGTCTGTAACGCAGCTTCCAGTGAAGACGCCTCAAGTATCTGAATTTAAATACATACCAGTCTACAGCTGCTAAGATCACTAATCCCAAGATAGGCCATCTGTACTGCAGTCCCGGAACGAAAAGGAGGACCAAGAAGTAAAATACGAATGATCCTCCTATAGCAGACTTCCCGTATCCTTCGATAGCTTTGGCAGTCCAATCGATAAGGCCCCAGAACCGGTCCTCAAAAGTGTTCAGTCGCTCTTTCACTGACTCACCGTATCTGTCTACAGCCTTCTCATAGAGGTCAAACTCCCGTGCATAGATCGCTCCAACTATTATGATCTCTAAGCCCAGAGCATAAGACGTGCCAAGATATTCCACAGTGAACCCTCCTGCTATAAGTCCCCATACGAACCACATCAGATCTTCATTACTAACATCTTCAAATAGGTCCACTACTGGCTCTCACCTCTGGCGTCTTCTATCGCCCGTGTGATATTGGGGAAAGAATCTTTGTAACCATACCAGGCTATCACAGTAACTAAACCATATCCAACTACAGGAGCGAAACCAAAATCTGAGAAAAGCCATGCCATGAAAGAAACAATAAATGCTCCAAAAAATGCCCAAACAAGCCGTGTATTATGTTGTCTATCTCTGAGATTCTCTTTCTTGACTACTGTCCACTCACTCATTGAGGGCTTTCACCTCCGACTGTGATTTCTTCGAAGCCAAAGTCTTGGGCCTGGTAGTACGTGTCGTTGATCTCGACGACATCGCCAACGCTCATGGAACGCTCTTCCACATCGTGGAACTTCTCAGATTCATAGCCAGAGCCGGCGTTCCATTCTCTCCACAATTGTTCCGGGTTGTCATACTCTCCTTGAACCGTGGCTACTTCCCGGTACAACTCGTCGAACTTTTCTTCAGAGAAGTGTGAAGGCGGCATCTCACCTTCATCAAGTACTGATTTGACACCGTACTTGTGGAATAGTTCTGAGGCAGGGCCAAGCTCCGGGTTCTCCTCAGTCCTTCTTTCTTGATCCCAGTTCAAATAATGAATCGTTGCCCCATTCACTGCTGATTCTCAACCTCTTCGTCTTTGTATTCTATGAGTTTTTCTTCTAAGAACTCGACTACTTCATCTCTATTGGCTTCGCTGTATTCATGGCTTAGAAGGCTTCTAAACCAAGATATCTTCTCTTCATTACTGAGCTCTGCGTCCCATCTGACTTCAGAAATAAGCTCTTCTACATCAGCCTTGATAACCTCAGGCCTGTGGAAAAGAATTTTTTCAGGCTCAACTAAAGGATCGTCCTCCTCATAATCTACCAGTTCGCTGACCGCCTGCTTAACCTGTACTTGAGGTATTTCCAAGGTTTGGCTCATCTCAGGTACATTAAAATCAGGGACTTCAACATCCAGGTTGGCTTCTACGGGAACTTCAAAAGGACTTCTCTCGCTTTTAGAAGGCTTTGACTTTCTAAACCGGAGATCATCATCTTTCCAATTCACTATAATATATCCAGAATAGGTTTTTGTCTTACTCACTAAGGGTTTTCACCTGTCAGTACTTGTTTGAATGCCTGGGCCTTGACCTCCCCTTCCTCAGTAAGACTGTGGATCTTCTTTCTTCCTTCCTTCTTGGTCTTGGTCAATCCCTGATCCTCGAGTTTCTGAAGTGTTTGAACCGTATGAGCGTATGTTGTGTCAACTTTTCTTGCGATACTGCTTCCGTAGTCTGGTTCTTTTGAAATTGTTATAAGCATTTTAACAGGTTTTTCGTTTAGGAAGAGTTTGTCTTCTTCTCTAATTTCGGGTTTGCTGTTAGTGGTTTGTGTTGTCCAATCAACCATGTGTTCTATACACCATGATAACTACTGTATATTACAACTTTTTTATACCTTATTCAAACCAGTATAGAAAGCAGTGTGAGAAACGGCAAAAACACTATCAACTAAGAAAACCAAAAAAGACCAAAGTATCTATGAAAGACACACCAAAAATCCCCGAAGATATCGATACCGAAAAAGACTTCAAACAGTACATAAATCAGCTGCAAAATCACATTCAATTCCTTGAAGAAGAGCTCGAGACATCTGAAAAGGATAAAATCGAGCTACAGCAGGAGCTTGACTCAACCGTTGAAAGCCTGAGAGACAACGTCAGTCAGCAGGAAGATATCAACGAGTTCCTGGGCAACAACAAGGACGTCGTGGAGTCAATGCTGGACAACCTGGCCGAGAAAATGGAGGAAGCAAAAGAGCACATGGAGGACAGAGGAGGTATCAGCGACAGCAACCCTGTCGCAGACACTGTAAACGACATCACCGGAGAAGACTACGGAAAATGAATGAAGCACCAAGTATACCTGACGAAATAGAAAGCAAGGAAGAGCTACAAGAATACATCGGCCAACTGCAAGACCATATCCAGTTTCTCGAGGAAGAGCTTGAGGAATCAGAGGCCGACAAGCTGCAGCAAGAAATCACTGAACTCGAGGAGAAGGCCTCACAACCCGGCAGCTTCGCCTCCATCATGGCTCCCTTGGAGGCAATACAGGACCGAATACAAGAGTTTGAAGAAGGCTACTTGGACGAGGACAGTGACTACGGCCTCCCAGACGAAAGCCCATTAAACGACGCACTCGGAGCCGACATCACCCAAGACCCAGAAGATTTCAAAAAAGAACTAGAAGACTGAGAATCCGATGGCGGGCCTTCAAAAAAGCTGTAGATGAGTTCTACGACGCTGCTGGCCGACACAGCGACAAGTTAGAAAAAGAATTTTAGGATGACAAAAGCGGAGATAATACTGTTCAGGCCGGTCCCGACGGCTTCTGAGGCATAGTTTCAGCGGTGACGAGCGTAGTCTTGCCACACAGGTTCGAAGTCGAAATCTACAAACATCGCTTCCCTGAGATCCCGGTCTAACTCCGACATCAACTTAGTAAACTCGTGGCCTGCATAGTGGGTCGGCTTCTGGATATTTGCGGAGTTATTCTCTGTCATCCTACTGAACCTGAGAGAGTCCCCGCCTTTCAACCGAAGCTCCGGATAATGCTCGTTCCGATCCTTCGTCTCGGCAATCACCTTCTGATGACTACCCTTGAAATCATCTTGGTTCTCTGAAGGCCCGTATCCGCCGTTCTCAGCCCACTCGATAAGCGGATCTAGCGACGGCTCCACATATCCTTTGTCGTTCTCGGTGCCGACAAACGTCTGCCGCCGGGTATCTCTCTCAATCTGACCGAAAAGATCTCGGAAGTCCTTCGCGGAGAGCCACGCGGAGTAGTACAGTGTGAAGTCGTCGTTGGCTGAATCTCGATGCCAGGAGAGGAAACGGAAAGCGTACGGCTCTTCTTCCAAGTCTGGTTCATACTGGATTAGAATCCGGTTTACCTGGGTCTTGTTGCCGTCACTGTCTGTGATCGTAGACTCGGTGATTACGCCTTCCATCTCCTCGTTCAACAAGAAATCGGCGTACTGATCCACAAGGAAATCCTTCACGTCATCTTCGCCCTCCAGATCTACGAACTTGCCGTGAATATCTGCCCATTCAGCTGTAGCGATTTCTGAGGCCTCGAATTGGTCTTTGTACCGGTTCAACTGTTCGGAGGTGAGTGTTTCCGACCCGGTCTTTGCCTCGATGATGATCGAGAAGGTTTGATCGCCGTCGGGAGTAACAGCAGTGATCTGCCCGTCCGCCCGGCTTTCTTTTTCCTCGCTTTCCAGTTCCTCGATTTGGGTACGGTAGTTGGAGAGACCGAGGATGTAGGCTTCCTCGTAATCGGGGTTTTCATCTGGAGTTACCTCGATATCGTACTGGTAGTCTGTGACCTGTTCGTCTGTCATTGTCCAAGTTTCGGGAAGAAGATCTGTGAGTAGAGATTCCGTGGTAGAAGGCTCCGTTCGTTCGAGGACATTGATGAGATGCTTGACGACGTTCTGCTCGTACTGGGCATCGCTTTCGTAACGGGGCTGGAAAAAGATGTTCTGAATGCGCTGGTCCATAACGAGTCCTGTCTCAGCGGTGGAACAACCACTTTTCGATAACAGAATTACAGGTACTCGTCGGGAACCTCTGGATACCCGAGGAAGTCCACTTCACTGCCATACTCTTCCTCGAACATTTCTACGGTAGCCGGGTAAACCACGCCGAGAAACTCTTCCGCATCCAGTTCCGGGTACTCCATCTTCAAATTCATATTCGCAGTTGCATCCGTCTCCGGATCACGCAGCCAATCAGCATTGGATGCGTAGATCAAGAGTTCCCATTGCTCATCTTCCTCTGGCAGTCGTTCATCTCCGGCAAGATCTTCGAACTCTCTGTACCAAGGATCCAGTAAAACACCCATGTCCTCGGTAGGTACGTTCATCAAGTCTTGGTAGTGATTAATCCGGTTGAAAGCATAGGCCGAGGTATTGCGTTCTATACTAATCCTTGAGATCACCCTTCGACACTGGTTCTATTTCTATCCGGCTGCTCTCCCTGGAACGTGTTTTGCAGCAGTGAACCTAGCTGCCTACCAAACCCGTTTACAGCACTGTCAAAACTTTTTGAGATACTTGAGGTAACGTTTTCAGCGATACCTGAGGCCTGCTTTGGAAGGTCTGGTAGTTCCGGAGGCCTAAGAGTCATTGGCAGTGTCTCGTTCTTGAGGCCTGGTATACTGGTCAGTACTCCTCCTCTTGTTTTGTTCTCTGGTCCTGGGTCAACGGATGGACTGTCAGGGCCAGGAGTTACTGGGGTAGCGGGTTTAGCTGCCACTGTGGAAAGCGAGAAAAGAACCAATGTAAATAGTACTGTGAGTCTGTGTGAAGTATTGTAGCTCATATAATGAGAAATTGGTTGAAAAACGCTTATAAAATCAGTTGGTGCAGTCAAGAACGCACAAAACAGCATCCTCCTCACAACCATGTTCAGTTCCACAAACCTGGCAAACAAACTTTTTCGAAACCAATCCTAAAGACTCAGAAACCAGTTCTCCCTCACCCACTAATCCATCACCGCCTCCTTCACTCTTTGAACAAGGCTGTAAACCAGTTCCAAAACCTTTGGAACGGGTTAGGGTTTGGATCAACTACAGGCTCCCCGGGTTGTCTTGGTTCTACAACGTTGACACGGACAGTCGAACTCGCAGACTTGTCACCGTCTGAAACTGTGACATCGAACTCTTTCACACCAGGCTCGCTGTAACTCAAAGTAATGCTGTCACCGGACTCCTCTCCAATACTCCAACTATACGTGAGGCTTGGATCATCACTGTCTGAGGCCTCAACGCTGACCGTGAACGATTCGGAGACGTTGACCTCTGCCGGCGTGTCAATGGATTCGATCTCTGGGGCTTCGTTAGTATTTGAAGAACCATCATCACTACCGTCACTCCCGTCACTGGAATCATCACCAGAACCGTCGTCCTCTACAAATCCTTCACAACCACTGGATAAGTCACACCGGTAATTGTACCGGCCTCCACAAGCCTGAGCATCTGCGTAGCTCTTCTCGTAACCTGTGTAGTATTCGCCAAGACTGAGATCACTGTTTTCTCCACTATAGTATTTTACAGTTCTATCCCCATCCTGATCAACGTAGAAACCATCCTTCCAACACACGTACTTATCCGGATTATCATTACCGTAGGCTGGCCCAGCAACCATTAACGCAGGAAGATCTAGAAAACCGGAATCAGCGGATACAGGAAGATAACCATACACCGTGGTTGGATCTTCCGCTTCACTTGGAGCTGTGAACACTGAAAAACCGATTGCCACTGATACTATTACAAGGGTTGCTCCAATTACTGCATACTTTTTATCAAAATCCACTGACTATACCAAAGCCTCCTACGGTAGAATTGTCAAATACTACTTATAAAACACAGGGTGGGGAAATCACTGCCAGTACTCAACCAGTTCATCGTAACCCTCATCCAACAACTCAACTGCTTTATCACGGTGCCAAGGAGCCCTGTACGGCTTTTCTACTTTGAATTGGGGGCCTCCACCCTCAAACGTGACATAAGTACCAAACGGAACATCACCATCCTGAAACACATCGCCAGAAACATACTCCTCATGAATCTCGTGTAGATCCCGGTCAACCAAGTAACCGTAAATCACGTCGTCCTGCAGCTGCTCCTCCAAACTCCGGTCAAAAACATCAGTCAAATCTTCCTCTATTTCTCTGCTAACCCGTGAATCACCCTCTCAACCCTTCCACCGACTCATCTTCTTCTTGAATTACAGTCCCGACATCATACTCCTGGAACCGGACAGCATCCATCACACCCACGTACTCCTCAAACGAATCAGCTGCCTCCCGAATACCGCTCTGGAAATGATGATGCGGAAAATAACCTACAGAATCCTGCTCTAAAGACGTATGAGGATCCACATACCTCGGTGGGTGACGGCTCTCAAAACTTTTCAAATCAGTCCAATACTCATGTGAAACCTGTTTCCAATCCAAGCCTCCATCACGAACCAAATCATCATCGTCGACAGTTTCTCCGCCGGGAAGCAATGATGAATCACTTACTCCAAGGTCTTCAGCTGCCTCCTGCACTAAGTCCTCGTAAAAACCAAGGGTGTGCTTCGCCGGATCTTCCTTGTAGAAGCCCATCTCATCGTTCCAAGGATTCCGCCAGTTCAAAACATACGGATGCATCTGCACCCACTCAACAGCGTCATCATACCTTTCTCGTGCATCCAAAACCTGTTCAAAAACCTCGTCATCACCTACAATATAATAACCACCGTACAGAGAGAATTGAAAAATAGATTTTATAAAACAAGCAGTTGGCTTTCCCCCTTCTTAATCGCCGTACCAGTTTTCGATACGCTGGATAGCATGGATATCGTGCTTGTAGTACCGACGGTCTCCATCCGGTTTGTACACCGCTATCTCGTACTTCTCCGAATCAGGCCGGTACCACTTATCCTCGTATTCGGATAGCACCCGGTCAACTCGAGCCTCTCTCTGCTCTTGGAAGCAATCTTGGCACAGACCATTACTTGCATCCCTGCCTATACCGATGTAGACAGATGCGGTATAGGTGTCACCGCACTGGTTGCATTCCCTTTCTTCCTCGTAGGTCTTACTGCCCATACCCTGGCTGTACGTAGTGGCGTGTAATCAGTGTCGGTGAAGTAGATAGAACCAGATTCCACCGGAAACCAAGGGGTCTTGCTGACGATACCCATGGACCTCACACTTCTTCGAGTTCAGCTTTGACCAGTGCAGCACGTACCTCTTCCACCGAGTCGAAGTCTGTCCAGTCAAGGATATCCTGGAAGTATAGACCATTTTCCTTGAGCTGCTTCACGAACCAAGGACTACTCTCAGACCGCTCTATTACATCCTTGTGCTTCGAAACGAAGGCTTCCTTGAGCTGCCGGATTTTCTGCTTGGCTTCGTCTTCAATTGGTCTCGATATCTGGTAGCCAAATGTTTCGTGCGTCACCGCCTGGACCGGCACTTTATCGACGAGAATCTCGTATACGTGCTCATCGGCCTTCTCAATCTCCACACAATGTCCTTGGTCCAGTGCGTGGCTGATCACATCATCAAGATCAGTTCTACTCCTGCCAAACGTCACAATCCGTCTCCTCCAATCTTCGTAGGGACGTAGTACGGTTCGTCGTTGCTGAACTTTTCCACTCGCTCGAGTTCGACGTCTTCCAAGTACTCGTCGACAGCCTCTTCCGCCCTGTCAACAGTGATTGCACCGCTGCCTGTGCTGTTGAACCTGACATCCATTACCGGACCATAGCCGCGTTTGTTAACCACGCCAGCACGGCTGCTCCAAGGTCCCTTCAACGTGATTTCCTCACCGTCGACGGTCGTGATATCGAAGTGACGGCCTCCATATCCGTCCTGTTGTCCTCCGTCCCAGGCGAAGTAGGAGGCAAAGCCATCGTCGCTCTCTGCATACCACAGGCCCTCTTCCTTGGATCCGTGGTACTGGAGTTCATCACGTGTCGGGATATCATCAGCGTCTAAATGCAGCCGTGGATCATTCGCCACACCCTCCTTGTAATCAACATCAGCATCAAGAATATCGATTCAGGCACCACCCTAATTAGAGCTTGTACTGAAGCTTTTTCTGAGGTTTAGAGACAATAGAGGTGAGGCCTCTCCCAAAGCTGTATGCCGCCGAAGATACCAGTGTATCGACGGTACCGAACACCTTTTTCGACCCGTCGTAACGCCTAATCTTCAGGTCGTCTAACTCCAGGTGATACTTCACTCTGTTCTTGAAATCCTCTCTTGAACCGACTTCGTCAACGAGACCATGCTCCAAAGCCTGAGAAGCGTGGAGAACTTCTGCATCTGTCTCCCTCACCTTGCTTTCATTGAGGTCTCTGCTTTCTGCCACCAGCTCCACGAAGTTGTCATAACTCCTGTCGATGACTTCCTGCCAAGCCCCACGTTCCTCTTCGCTAAGTTCCTTCAACGGTCTGTGTGTGTCTTTGTGTCTTCCCCCAACAAACCGTTCAAGTGTGATTCCGACATCATCGGCTATGTCGTGGAACTTGTACTGGTTGGCGATCACTCCAATACTGCCCACTAAGCTGTCCTGTCTTGAGTGGATCCAATCGGTACCACAGGCAATCATGTAGCCACCGCTGGCGCAAAGCGATCTAGTGTAGGTGTAGGTCGGGATATCCACGTCCTCAAGCTTCTGCCTAATATCATCGCTGGGCACTGGTGCTCCTCCCGGACTGTCAATGTTCACGATGATGGCCTCGAAGTCCTTGTTCTCACATTTCTCAATGCGCTTCACTACCTGGTTGGCTCGGACAGCCCCATCGCCACCAAGAGGAGATGGTTCTTGATCTTCCGTGATCTGCCCACGTAGCTCAATTTCCGCTACATTATGGCTTTTGAAAACCTCGATAACTGTCTCCTTGATCTTGTCTGCAGCGAGGAAATAAATGATAGCAGCGGAGCTAAGCAATCCTGTCGTCAAAGTCACCATATTTGTTGTCGACATTTGGGTATGCTTTGGAACGAAGCTGAACACGAACCATAGACCTCCGATCACCAAGCCTACAAATATCAAGATGCGCAGAGGCCTATTCCGCTTGATCTTCCCAGTTACTCTGATTCAGGCATCACCCTCTTTCTCGTCGGCACTGACGAACGACCTCATTTTCAGAATTTGCTCTGTCGCTTTGAGGGAATCAAAACTGCCGTACAGGTCGTCTTCTGAGACGTCCTCGTTCTTCGCTAATTCTTCAAGACTCAGTTCGATCTCTCCTTCACTCCAAGCCTTCCCTGTTTCGGACAAGTACCAGGTCTGTTCACCATCCTCTGGTTCACCGTTCTTCAAAACACCAATCTCCCGAAGATCATACATCGATGCCAAGGCGGCTTTTCCTTTGGAGGCCTCCTCTGGATCATACTCGTCCTTCGGAGGAAGCAGATCAGAAATATCCTCTACCTCACTCACTGCTGTTTCTCACCGTCCACATTCCCCTGATTGGTGATTTCGTCAAGAGTCTTATCGGTGCCAGCTGCGATCATCACTTCTTTAATCCTGTCCTCTACGTCGTCAAGAGACTCGAAGTAATTCTGTGAGCCGATGCTCGGTATGCCTCCGTACTGGTTGGCAACCCAAGACGCATCCTCCGGTATCTCTTCCTCACTCCACTCAGATTCAAAATGCCTGTACGCCGGATTATCGATCTTCATCACACGAAAGTCAAAGTTCCGCTGGTCCTCGCCTTCACCGATACTGAATTGGTAAACGTAGAAGTCTGTGTCTTCTACATCAGGGCCGGTCGGTGGGTTGAACTCTCTCCTGAACTGCTCTATATCGATATCTTCCTTGGTTAGCTTGTCCTCATCAGATTGGTTTTCTTCTTTAGCCCTCTTCCTGTCTACCATGTTTTGAGTTCGCTTTCTATTCTGTTCCTGCATCTTAGACATGACTGCGTCAATCTTCTCGGACTCGTCATCATCAGGAAGGATTTGAAGCATAGCCTGTACTGCTCTCTGCACTACTTCTGCTGTGGACCCTACCTCATTTATTGCCAAGTCGTGGTAGCGGAAAGCGGTCTCTGCCTTCTCCCAGTCCTCTTTTTCCTTAGCCTGCTCCATGTAGTGCCTGGCCAAGTTCTGAAGCTGCCTTCGACTCAGCCCCATCACGTCTTCTGATTTTAACGCATTTATGTAGTCAGAATATGACTCAAAGTTTTCTCGTTTAATTGAATTTTCCATAGCATCTATTCACGTGTAGTATCGATTTCGATCACGTTCTCAAGACCTTCCGCATGGTTTTCTACTCTGCGGCAGTCAACATGGCCCTGGACTTCTCCATACAGAGTTTCGTGTATCTTTTCGCTGTACTCTGAGCTGCTTGTCCCAAGGAAATAGACATCGTGAGAGTTCTCTTCTGAATCGAAGTTTTGGATAAACTCCAAGTGGACGAAGTCTTCGTGACTGTCCTTCCGATCTATCCAGCCGTAAATTCTCCACACTGCTTGGTCAGGCTCCGTCCAATGAGTGAACCTGTCCCACTGCACAAACTCGAGTTTCTCAAGTTCTTCTTTGACCCAGTCAGGAAGCTTACTGTACTCCTCACCACTCACTGTTGGGTTTCACCTCTGAGGTCTTGGTAGAGCAGTGATCCAAGTTTTTCTGCTATACCTGATTCGGAGTTAAGCCTCCAGTGCGTAGTCTCCGACTCTACATCTGCCTCTTCGATCAATCCACTCTCTATGAACGAGTCGATTCTACGATACAGTGAATCCCGAGATACATCTGCTGCTTCTGCGAGAGAAGACTTGTTGTAGGCGATTTTCGGGTTTTCTAAAAGCACTTCAACAATTTCCTTGGTGATCGAATCCAGGAAATGATGCGGGTTTACAACGTATTCCTTAGTAACTTCCGACATAACAACTGTCTGTGAAGACAACTTTTTATACCTAATTCATAGAGCGGAAAAGCCAGGCCTGCAGCTACAAAGAACAAGTCTAACAAGAAATACGGTAGTTTCAGGTATCCAAATACTCTACCCACAAATCATGTCTCCTGACCCTATACAGATCCTTATCGGCCAATTCTCCCGTTTTGCCGTCGAAACCGATTTAGGTCCAAATGACTGAGAGTGTCATAGAACGCTTATCATGGGTCAGTGTGAGGTAAGTGATTAACTGGTTGAGTATGGAAATAGTGTCTAAAACTGGTGGTACTCTTAATAGAGATCGCTATACGGCGGACGTGTGAACTCTTCTATGACACCCTGTCCAAATGACTGGGAAATGGCCGCCACAGAATTTGGAGTACACGACACCGCATCAAACACCGAACGATTCTACCGAAGCTGGAACTGGAAAGACGACGACCGCCAAGTAAACACAACCCGGTTCCTACGAAAAGTAGCAGAAGAAGACGAAGAAATCGCACTCGGCATCATGCGGCGGATCTACACAATGGCCGACGCCAACACAGATACTCTCAAAAAATACCCTGCGTTAGAAACCCTGGAAAACGCAGAGAGAGAACCAGTCGGAGTCAACCTCCCACAAGTCACTATACACTCAGAACGCTTCCTCGACATCGACAACGTCCCAGGCACATTCTACCCAGATCTAGTCGAGAACATCAACCGCTGCTACAGCCTCGGCATCTACGATGGAACACTCGTCCTAACTCGAAAACTACTGGAGAACCTGCTTATCGACATCCTGAGAAAAAAGTACGGCACGAACCGGATCAAGCTCTACTACCTTCCCGGTAACAGCCGGTTCCAGAACTTCAGCACCCTCATCGACAACTTTGAAGACAATCTGAGTGACTTCGAGCATCTCTCAGGTGGCCTTGACGGCGACCTCATCGATGAACTGGACTCATTCAGGCAGAACGCGAACGCCGAAGCCCATACCATCGAGACCAACATCAGTGAAGACGAGATAGAAAACTACCGTGAGGACGCAAGGCACACTGTCAAACTCCTATTCCGTGTCTATCAAAATATTTGAAAAACACACCGCCACCCTTCTCTCTTCCTCAGTGAAGCTGGTCTCGACGAACAAAATCCTCTGAATCCGTGATCAACCTCCGGACAGCAGGTCTCTCCGGTTCCTCGGCGTGAGCACAGGTTTCCCGGATACTTGCCATCGCCTTCAAATCGTTCCAAGCAGTCTTGCTGATCACATCTGCCTCATGCAGAGTCTGTGACAGACGGGAAATCCCATGATTCGGTTCATAGTCCTCAACCTCCTCCGAGTTCTCGCACAGCGTCAAAAGATGTCTCTCAACAGCTACAGCAGCGACCACACCACTCGCCCGGACAAAGTCTTCCTCGAACAGTTCCCAGGCCTGTTGGATTTCATCTTTCTCCACTCTCCCGGAGATCTGCCTCCAAGCATTGAGAGAAGCAGATTCGATCCGGCCAGGTACCGAGTTCAGGATATGACGCTGTTCATCGAACAGGTCAACAAAATCGTTGAACGCAGTTTCCCCGCCTCTGGCTGCACTCGGCTTATCCAAACACAGGTATTTCTTGATCTCTGAACGACCCTCTTCAAACTCTTCTAACCGGCTTGGAAGATACTCTGCAACCAAGTTCTCGGCCCTCGTATACCAGTTCTCATACTGGCTTTTTAGTTCTCTTTGAGTATCTCGAAGAGCTCCCTCAGGACCTGCCCAGAAGGTCTTCATACTCTTACTACTGGAGATCGGGTCAGTAGTCTGTTTTCTCTCCGTATCAAGAGATGTGAAGAATCTCTCTGCCTTCTCCTCAATCTCTTCTGCGTCACTACCTAACTCTTGGAGATAGTCCTGCACCTTCTGTTCAGAGAAATCCATTTACCAACTAATAACGAGGTAGCCCAACTAAACACCATTGACACCGACAGACAGAACTCAAACTTCAGACTGGCTCAGCTGAGGATTCCCTTGTGAGGTACCGAGATTAGGCCTCGTCAATTTTCTCTTCCCACATCTGAGCCTCCTCAACGACATCACGAGCAAGCTTCTCCGGCTTCGGAATACCAAGCTCCTTGAAACCCTCACTCAATGGTGCAACGCTATCCTCATCAGCCATCTCCCATAGTCCACCATCGTTCAATTCCGATTTGACAATCTCACTCTTATCCCGAATCAGATCGACAGTATCCTTGTCCAAACTATCAGGAAGGAAAAACACGAGCCGCCCAGATTTCACCTCTTCTAACATGTTCACACGCTTCTCAGCCAAGGCTTCGTAGAAGTCCTCTTCGGTGAACTCGTCATCGTACTCGATGAGATTCTCGGCGAACTTTCCAAGTTTCGTCTCCTCCTTGGTAATAGAGAAGATAGAACTCACATCCATCAAACCCATTAAGAGAATATTCGCCTGGAACTCCTGATCGCTGTAGTAGTCGTACACATTCTTACGGAACCACTTCTTCAGTTTGTTACGATCCGCATTTTCCAGGCCTTCTTCAGCAACGACACTCGGCGGCAGCATCCACGTAAATGAAGAGATCGTCTTACCCTCATACTCCTCCATCGTACGGTACCGGATGAACTTGTGTTGATCGTCCTCTTCCTCAGCTTGGTAGTAGTCGTGATCCTCAGGAGCGTCCTGATCACGGAACACAAGCAGTGCGATTTGACTTGATTCAGTCTGATTCTCGATCAGCGTAGCCAAGTCCACATTGCGGTCTTCGAGAATCCGAGTCATCCGCTGGTAGTCCCGAAGATCAGCCTGTACTTCGTCCCGTTCATCACGAGCTTCACGCTCCTTTTCAACCGCCTTCACCATCTCTCCAAACTGTTCGTTATCGAGCTCTCGTTGCTCAGTTTGATGATCCAGGTACTTACTGGAGGAGACCGTCACGAGAGAGACCCCCACACCCACAGCTGAAATCGTCTTGAAAAATGGAACTGGGAGAAAATACGCAGAGGTGAACACGCCTCCGCTGAAAACTAAACTGAAAACTGCTGCCTTAACGCCATGTGACCTAAGCTTATTTTCTATTGTCTCCCGAGACAGACCCATCTGTTATCATTGACATAACCGATTTACTTAGTCGTTGTCAGTACTACCTCTCCAGATAACCAACGGAGTATGTTGAACGGCCAGTTTGCGATAAGTCCTGTTAGTGCCTGAAGAGTCCGAACAGAGACAAGCAAAAAGCTAAATTCTCTGGTCTAAGTCATCGATCAGGCCAAGGGCAGTCTCAAATCTCGAGGAAAGCACGTTGAGATCCTTCTCTGAGAAAACTTTTTCAGGGTCATGAACCAGGCTATCTCTGAAGTGGACTACGTCTTTGATCTGGTTGTTTGTACCTTCTTCGAGGATTTCAAAATGCCTGAGAATATTGTATTTTCCTTTCCTCGATAGCTGGTCGACAACAACACTGCCCTTGACACCATCATCCGCAAGGAACTCGTCGTCTATGATCCTCTGAACAAACAATTCCTCTGTATACGTATCAATCAGTTCTGAAGCAACCGTGAAAAACGCTACAGCAGTATCCACCTCATCGAAATACTCCAACTTATCACTATCTTCGTCACTGATCTCACCGAAGAGATCTTCAAACGTCTTGGCTTCCTTAATCGCGGGCCTAAGTGTCTTTGCCCGCTGATCGATCTGAGACTTCATCTCTGCAATATCTTCTCCGACCATTACCCAGTGGAACAAGTACCTTCACCGGAAATAACGTTTACAACCTGACTCGTGATGAGGTCCTGCCGGGAAAGGCCTCGCACCACACTCCTTACACTCATACATATGAGCCAGCTTCGTGGAATACGCCGAGTAACCCCAACACCGATCACAACTTGAGTCGTGGTGAGGGCCTTGAGAAAACGGTTTCACACCACAATGCTTACACGGAGTTGAATATCCGTACTCCCCATCATCAACTCTTTCTTCAATATGCTCCTCCACCCGTCGAGGACAACCCCGTCTATGGTGAGCACCGGCCACGTAAGGCGTTGCATCGCAGTGCCTACAACACCGTTTATGAGCTAACTCAGAACTGATCACTAAGACCACCTGATTCCGGGAACAACTCGAATCGTGATGAGGACCTGCCACCGGAGGCCTGGCATCACACGACTTACACCAGTACTTGTAATCACTGGAATCCACCGTCTTCAACGCCAGAGAAGTATGGTCCTTAGCGATTGACGGAAGATTAGCTAACCACTCATCCAAGTCCCAACTACTGGAGTCACTGGAACTGTTGTAGCTGAAATCATCTTGCACCGGCTCCGGTGCTAATTCAGCAGCCCTTCGCTGCTCCAACTGGCTCAGCTTGTCAAGCATCATCCAGTCTCCGTGAAGCTGTGCCTTCTCCTTCGCCCTCTGAATCTCACTGTGAGACGGTCTGACCATGACTTTTCACAGTCCAATACTTTCCGCAGCTTCAGACATAATCACTGGGGGATATAGAAAATTCTAATCGCCTCGAAAAACCTTACCGACCACCATTTTGCAGTGTCAATCACAACTAAGGCCTTTCAAATCTAATTCAGAAATCTATGGCAGAAATGCTCGAAAACGCTAGAAACCTTGAGCACAATCTGATGCAAGGAAAACATGCACATATTGAAGAAAAAGAAATCTGGATAACTGCAGAAAAAGACACAGAGACAAATATAGAATCTGATAACGTATATAATTTCATCATCGTACCAAGAGATGAGGAAACCCACATTGGCAGCAACCAAGAATTAGAAGAGCTAAGGAAAATTAGAATTGAATTACACGAAAATCTTCCCAAAAAGATCAAAAACAAAATTGCAACTGTGAAATTAGAAGGTCTGGGAGTAGGAAGACAAAAATAGTAATTGGATAGCGTGACCAGACCTCACCAAGGCCTTGCACAGCAAGCCGGACAAGGCCCTGTATCAGGGCCATAGAGACGGGAAAGAACATTACCGCAGAACTCACACCTCATGTTGATGTCGTCGACGTCATCCTCCTGATGCAGCTCCTGGTTCACAGTCTTCTTGAACTTCAAATACTCCAACATAGAGTCACGGAACGACTTACTCTGCGTTCCGCTAACCCTATCACCGTACTTCTCTGCGTACTCGTAAGCCATAGAATCAGCTGAATCTAAGGCCTTTAACGCCTCCGGAAACCTGAGGATATTCTTCTTGACACCGAAAGCATGGAGTTTGTGCTTCGGACCAAGCTCCTGCCGAATCCTTTGAATAATCCGGAGAAGATCTTGGTCTTCGTGTCTCCGGCAGACCGAGCCGATTCCAACGTACTCAGTCAGCACACCGTTGTCCCGTAACTGATCCAAGTGGTGTACGTAATCCTCGAGCTCCCAGCCCTGAATCACTGAAACGGGTTGGGCCTTCGTCCACCAGGCATCGTCCCAGAGATCGAGCAGGCTGCGGTGACGTTCCAACGTCATCCTTTGGTGCTCTTCTACAGTCCTGTTGAGCTTGTCTCGGACATCAGGCTCGCACGGGTAGTCTCGGAGGGCGAAAACCTCTGGTTTCGCCTGCTTCACAAACCCAAGGTACTCAGCGTCACTGGTGCTGTACTCTCCTTTCCCCTTCATGAAGCTGTAACCGCCAGAGTCGATGAACAGGTTCTCGATATGCCTCCAGGGCTTGTTGTTCCCAGTGGCGTAGTTGATCATCACGTTCGGCTCCTCCATCTTCCGCAACGCCTTCCTCGAAGAACCGCTTGCAGCACCGTAATAGAAACGAGGCCTCTCATCTTTTCCCACTTCGTATTTTACACCTCATTGTCGCCAGGCGTGTGGTAGAATGGTTCGAGGACGTCGTGTACCTGTGAGAAATCCTCCGGCTCCACAACGAAGCTTCCCCACACCACAGAATGGCTGCCAAGATCCTCTTCCTCCAACTCTTCTCCAATCAGTTGATCGGCGTGGCTATGGAACAACCGGGGTACTCCGTAGAAGCCCTGTGGGAACTGGTCAACCTCGAACATGCGAGGCCTCCGACTTCCTGTGGCGTACTCGGCTAAACTGTCCTTGTCCCAAGCAGATTTCAAAGCACCGTACAAGGACTCGTACTCCCTGACCGTACCGCTGTTCTCCTCGAGTTCCTCGAAACAGGTGTACTGATCGATCTCTTCCTCGAGCCTTGGAAGCTTATCGAACTGTTCAAGCAAGTCTTCGATTCGCTCAGCATCACTGGGATGCTCTTCCCGGTCAACATTGATGTCGAAGACCTTGTACTCCATCCGGCTCTTCCCATCATGATACGCCGTGAACTTGCTGACAGTGTAGTGATCACGCTCACGGGGAAACTCGACCTGTGGACTACCGATCTTCGACGAGGTCTCCTTCAAAACATACAGATCGTCCTCACCCGGCAGCTCGTCGACGACCTGGCGATGACCTCCATCCCAATACTTCTGCACGATTAGTTCATCGTCAAGGACTGGACTGTTGCCTACCAAGGTTTCCTGATACCCATCGTCACTCAACTGGGATTCTCACCTCTAAATCCTGAGTTGGAAAGTCAGGGAGAGTATTGTGGATTCCCTTGTCGGTGACTGTATAGTTGAACTCTACAGGATACTCATCGTGGTAGAACGTGACCTTCGTCTCTGGATATTCTCCGGGTACTGGATTCTGGTTTTGATGGCAGAACCACTGCATCTTGTAGAAATTGCTCGAGGTTTCTGATTCTGGGACGACTCTGTATCTGGCTACAATTTCCTTCATCCAGCTACCGTTTTTCATTGTCCAGATATGGCCGGGAGAGAACTTGAACCGGTTTTCTCCTGAAATCTTCAGCTCCACACAAGTCCTGAAAGAGGAGGACTCTGTAAACCTTATTTGGTAATCAGTCAAGGTGACGTTGGGCGTATCTACGGTGTGCTCGTAGATTCTCCCCTTGTTCTCCTCAACCTGATACTGCAGTCCATCAAGCCGCTCAGAGTTCTCTACCGCGATTGAGCCAGCTATGATTGCTCCGGCGAGAGAAATCAATGCAATCAGATAGGCACCTACAATCCAGCGATCTTTCACTTCGGGTTCTCACCTTTCGTCCTCTGATACGTTTCAGGCCATACATCATAGACTGAACCGCAGTTTCCGCATTGGACCGTTACACACTGATTCTTAACCGGATACAGTATTGCTCCACCGTCTTCCACAGACTCGCCGCATTCACTGCACTCAGAAATCTGGTCCTCCTGAAGAAGAGTGTTTTCAGCAATATTGGAAACATCCTGATCATAATTTTCGCAGGCCTTGTAAAACGAAGAGTCACTCACTACTGGTTCTCACCTTCTTCTTTCCGGTAGCCTTCACTGATATCTGGGTTTTCGACCTTCTCCTTGATGCTGGAGACAGGGATGTAGTCATAGTAATCACTGGTCTTCCTGATTTTCACCTGTGCAGAACCGGGTTTACCGGCAACAAAGAAGGCCTCCATCTCTTTCCCGTGCTTCCTATACCGGACGACATCACCCTTCTCCAAGAAACCAAACTGGCACAACAACGATTCCTCCGAAAACACCGAAGAACTCACTCTGGACTCTCACCTCGTGCAGCTACGGGATGCAATGGGTAGGCCTCGTTACTGTCCTCGAGCAGGTTATTTAGGTTTGCCAGCTTGGTGCTGTACCTGTATCGCCGGTCCAGAGCTTTGGAACCTGAAAGAGTTAGATGAGCCTCAGACTGTAGATGCTCCCACTTTCTCGTACCGATAGTCGGTGCGCTATACCCAATTAGAACTTCAATAGTTCCTTCCGGAATCTCAAACTGAGAGACCGTGATCTCAAGGCCTCCACCTAACCAGTCCACACAAATCTCGTCACTCATTACTGGATCACCTCCCATTCCGGGTACTCTAAGTCAGAGTACTCAAACCGGTCCTCAAACTCGGACACCAAGGCCTCATACTCCTCCCGGACCTCGGCCTCCTCTCCATGGATCAAGTGAGTCCCTTTGAAACTCCATTCGCTGTCACGGCCTGACTCAGAAGGAACAGTAGCTTCTAAACTGTAAGCGACTTCGAAGCTATCTCCGAGTTCGTAACTATCCAAATCAGTTTCTGGCTGTATCTCAATCTGGTACTCGGTATCCGGCATCATCCATCCAAGATGATCTTCCAAAGCGTCAACCGCATCTTCAGCTCTCTCTTCAGGCGTAGACACTACCGATTCTCACCTCCGTCGTTGAGATATTCAGCGTTCCCACGGTTTACCAAAATCTCTGCATTGTCCTTCGGCACCTCTACTTCCTCGCCTTCCTCAAAAGGCCCATGAACATCAAGATCAGTACCTCTAAACTCCGGAACCTTCTTCAAAATCTTCACCACGTCGTAATCTGTCTCCTCACTCACTGAGGATTCTCACCTCTGTTGTCGAGATATTCTCGGGCCTTGTCTCGATTTAGTACCGTCCACCTGGCTTCTTCCTTACTGTCCGAATCGGCTTCTACTGTGTCTGATTCTATAGTGAACAGCTGTAGGCCGTAGAAGCTGAGTTGGTCTAACTCTGTCTTCCAGGTCTCCGTGAAGTAGCAGTGCCCAGAACTGTTCGTCACCATCCCTTTTACAAAGTGGGTGCCGTGGTGGTAGATCACGTTATCTGTACAAGCTACCTGTGTGACCTGGTTCTGTCTCCAAATTCCCGACATAGATGCAACATTTGTTCCTTCAGGAGCCTCGATCTCCATCTTATGGATCTCACTATTCTGGTTCTGCTCCTGATCGATGTGGGGATTGCCTGCTGCTACGAATGCGATCAGGGCCAATACGAAGGCGGCAACAGATAATTTCTCAAATCTGTCCACTACTGGCTCTCACCTCCTTCTGTGACTTCTTCAGCTGGGAACTGGCTCTGCAAGTTCTTGTCCCAAGTCTCCAGAAAGTCGTCCATCTCTAATCCGCTCTCATCTCTCTGGTAAATCGCTGGATGCTGAGTGTATTCAATAGGCTTCCAGTTATCCGGATCGGATACATCGAACCGGACTTCTGGATCACTCATACGATCCATCCGCTGAGTATAATGCTGCTCCACGGAGAGAACATCATCGTACACCTTCTCGATAGTCAAGTCGTTGAAGGCCTCTCCACCGTCATAGCTGTAGTTTTCATTGACTTCCATTTCCTCTACGGATGTGCCTTCAGCCTTGAGGAGTTCCTGTACTGCATCCATTATTCGCTCACCCCAAACTCTTCGAGGAGGGCATCGTGCCAAGTCCGATCTCCTTTGACTTGTTTCAGTTTTTCAAACTCGTCGTCCTCAAATGTCTCGTAAACATTCTTCATATCAATTACTTGCCAAGTGACTTTTATATACCTAATCCCGACCATCGAAACAAGCATCAATAAAGAAATCAACCGTAGACCCGTCAACAACACCTTTCACCGCCTCCAAATCATGCTCAGCAACCTCTGCTAAACCCGTCAAGGCCTTCCAAACCATTTCATCACCTTTCACTGTTTCACGGGCAAGCTCGTCGACATACTCCACACCCTCTGCCTCTTGAACAAGCCTGTCAAGGCCTTCATCCAAGGCAACACCCAACAACTCGGCTACCTCACCGGCGACACTCGGATCTAGTTCTACCGCTTCCCTCAGGCCTTCAACGCCTACCACTCGAGTATCTGGATCACTCGAAAGAACTTCTTCTCTGTACTTTTCAAAGTCCAACGTCATCGCCCGCTCTCCAAACGCTCCCCGATCTCACTGGGAAGGCCTACCTCCTCGACCTTTTCCTGCACCTTTTCGACATCATAACTCACACGGCATAACTCGGTACTCCAATCCTCGGTTTCAACTACAGCGTAAGCTGCTCTCGAGTCTCCATCCCGTGGCTGACCGACACTGCCAGGATTCAAAATCAGTCGGTCATCAATAACCGCCTCATGCTGAATATGAGTATGACCCAAGAAACACGCCCTGTAATCATCGAGATAAGGCCTGACCTCAGGAAAACTACGAGGTGTCACATACCGGTCAACCTTCTCCGGGTGGTCATGCACCAGTAAAACTTTGCCATCAAGGAAATCCTGTTTTCGACGCCTGCTATGAAGCCACAGCAAATCCCCGTTAACCAGCTCACTATTTGCGTACCGGAGACCTTCCATCGCCTGCTCATTATCTGTATAACCCTCAGGGTCCCAAGCCTCCCGGTCATGATTACCCTGCACCACAGTATCGCAATGATTCCAGACCAGCTTCAAGCACTCAGAAGGCCACGGACCATACCCAACTACGTCTCCGAGGCAGACAATGTCGTCGACGTCGTCCGGCATATCATCGAGGACAGCTTCAAACGCCGGCAAGTTACCATGGATGTCGGAGATCAAACCCAGCTTCATGAATATACGTTAATGAGGAGAAGGCCTAAAGAACTACCGAGAAAGAAGAAAAACGGGGTCGTCACCACTCAATGGAGCCTAAGCTGTGAACCCACCGGTACTCATCACCGTACCTATCTTCCTCAACTGAATAATCGCCGCCCATAATGTGCGCTCCTTCTACAGGCACAGCTTCCGTACCCAAGTCAAACGAAAACGTACCTGGCTCCAACTCTACACCTCTCTCAGCCTCCCAAACCTCAGCTTCCTGCCCACTCATCTCAGTGAACCTCGACGGAGTATAGTTGATGTAGTACCAGTCCCCGCCAATCTTCAGAGCAATGGTATCGGACTGGCTGTGCGTAGTCCCGTTTGGTGCCGCCCACTTCCACTCAGTCACTTCTCCGCCAAGATCTCTCATCCTCGAACCGCCTTTCTCAACTTGGCTCTGAGGAGTAGAATAACTGGAACTGCTGGAAGCCGAACTCCGGTTTTTCTCTGGTAGCTTGCCTTTCTCTCTCAAGCGTTGAGCTTTGCTTTCCACTGCTTCCACGGTACGTCCGGGAAGCATATTCGAGATCTCTTCCGCCATGTTATCCGACCACTTTTTCTTCAGCTTTTGAGTTTCACGTTTCGACCATCTATCGTCTTTTTGTGCCATAGTTGATACACCTGAATCTAACTAAAGTTGAAGAACGCTTAGCGTACAATTGAAAAAATACAGGCCGAAAAACCGATCCTTCGATCCTCCGCCTACACAATCAAACTACCAAGCCACACTTTTAAAACCATCACCGAATTTATATTTCCACCGATATTCCATGCAAAGGCAAAAAAGAACTAACGAGAAAAAAGAGAAAGGAAAGACAAAGGAAACGTGTGTTATCGCTCTGATCAATAAAAGTCGAACTTCTTCTCGAGGAAGGCCTCTGCCGAAGTGTCGTTCTTCCAGTCAATGGCGATCTGGTTGTATCTCGGATGTTCAATCTCGACTTCTTCCTTTCTCTGACTCCATAGAGCAGTCAAGAACTCGGCGTTAGTTACTTCAAGATTGGTTCTGAGACCTGCTTGATTGACTTCTTCTTTGCTGTCTATGTCGTTCACGTTCTCTACTACATCACGCCTCACATCGTTTTCTGAGAGGTGGTATGGACTGTCTCTAAACCCTCTTGGCATTTCGCTCATTTCCACAAGATCCCGGTATCCAAGGCCTGTGATCGGCCCGTTCTGAGGATAGTGTTCTCCAGGACTCATCCATTTCTCGTTCACTTCGTCCTTGTTCTCCCATACCTGAAGCACGAAGCTTTCTCTCTTACCAGAGCTACGACTCAACTGATGTTGATGGAAGTCTTCAAATAACTGGCTCTTCTTGACTTCTACCTCTTTGGTCTGCGAGATCTCGGTAGCATTACCCTGCTGGATTGTACCATAGCTCTGTAATCTGTTGTAGCTCTGTCCGCTGCCAGAATCTTCGACCGTGTAATCTGCTTCGGAAAGACGTGTGCCCTTCACCGTGAACAGGTCTCCACCGGTTTGGAAGGCGATTCCCTTACCGGTCTCCTTGAATCTGGATGGACTGAAGAAGTCGTAGAACCATTCGCCGTTAATCTTCAGGCCTATCCCATTTGAGGTTCCCATTGAGCGAGGTGAGTCACGCTTCACCTCTGTAATCTCGCCGGAAATCTGCTGGATCTGTGACCCCCCTTTCTCAACCTGTTTCTGCGAAGTAGAGTATCCAGATCTAGAAGACGTTGAACGATTCTTCTCCGGTAGATCACCGTTCTCCCTGAGTCTTTGAGCCTTAGATTCGACCGCCTCCACTGTACGACCAGGAAGCATCTCGGCTATTTCTTCTGCTGTATTATCCGGCCACTTGTTTTTGAGTTTCTGTGTTTCACGTTTGGACCAAATATCTCCTTTTTTAACCATCAGTAAAGTATCACCAATACTAAATAAGCATCGGTAGTCTTTTTTATACTTGTTCCAAGAACAATTCCGGCTCTGACCCGGAAAAGCCTGTTACAGAACCTGTAAAAGCAGATCACGTACCGCTCGTGGAACAGTCTTGAACTTATTCCGGCACACCTTCGGAGGCATCTCAATTTGAAGGCCTCGACCATCCTTGGCAAAATAGTTCACAGAGTTCTCATCCCCTCTCCCCGTCAACCCGAACTCACTGTACCTCCACTCCACATCCGCATAACCACCTAACCGTTCCTCAAGCAGTTCAGCAACCCTTCTACGTAGATCATCAGAAGCACCTCCACCCACCATCACAGTATCATACTCACTGCACTGAAGATGAAAACCAACCACGTAACTGAAACGCCTGTCCCTGATACTCTCCAGTTTAGGATACGCATCAAAGGCCTTCACCGGCTTCTTCAAATGCCACCGACTGTACGAATCCTTACTGTCAAACCCTGAATCAAAGCCTTGGCACAGCCACGCCGAAGCAGCTACCTCGTTCTGCTTCATCATCTTGTACAAGTGACGCCCCATAACACTCGTATTCTTCTCCGCATCCCCGCCATGCGGACACGAAACCAAAACATCGCTTCCACTGGACTCAAGCAGTGACTCATAGAAACCACCTGACCTACAAGCACTTTCGTAGCTGGCATCAGGAACAGTACTACCAATCTTTACTGTCTCTCCGTCTCCTGCTTTCACTCTCTCCAAACCCTCACTGCATATCTTAACACCCGGCTTGCCTTTGTGGATTTCATCAACAACAAAGTAGGCCTTCAAACCCGCCTCAACCATGACATGGCCTCCCACATCCTTTTCTCCAAGCTTTTCTGCTAACTCCACAGAGAGACTGCACCTATTCCCCGCATCAATCCCGCACGACTCAGAAACAAACGCATCCCTCATAACCATTGAATCAAGCCTTTCTGCACCAACCCACTACGAGGCCACCTCTAAAGAATTTTTATCCAAACACCAAATTTAGGAGAATAGCTAAAATAAGAAGTGGGAGAGGATTCGTTGACAAGACCTGTTAAGATTATGCGAAGCTGTCGATCCCGTGCTGTCTACTCTCCAATTCTTCAGGGGCTTCTAAATCCTCGGTCAACCACTTCCACGTACTTACGATGTTCTCAGCGCTGTCACTGGCAGTACTGAGATCGCCGTTGGAGACTGCGTTCACAAAGAACTGGTCAGAGTCAAAACCGTAATGGTGCTTCCAAAACACCAGTTCGGCCTCCATGATCTGCCGGAGAAGATAATCGAAGTGATGCTTGTCAACTGCCTCCTTCCTCTTCTCCTTCCAGTAGGACACATTACAGACCGAGATACCGGTGTTTTCCTTGTGCCAACCCTGCTCCAAGAGCGCCTCCTGAAACTCTGTGGTTCCAGGTAGCTGGTTCACAACTTCCTGATGGCTCTCAGCTTCTTCCTCAGCACGGCGGGCCTCTTCAGCAAAACAAACCTCACTCACTAATCTGCCACCTCTACTTTGTCCAGATACTCTACTTCGGTGTCA
>Ga0207757_100367_pt1 | contig 31864 bp, 30 predicted proteins | sample A23P3SouthBayCA_2_FD_187752 | JGI IMG/M metagenome (GOLD analysis project Ga0207757, IMG submission 187752) | Aerobic enrichment media microbial communities from Eden Landing Ponds, California, USA - A23 P3 (2) (SPAdes) | ecosystem: Environmental > Aquatic > Marine > Unclassified | place...
CACCGGGAGCATGGGGCTGGCGCCGTCGGCGAACATCGACCCCGGCAACGACCACCCGTCGATGTTCGAACCCGTCCACGGGAGCGCGTTCGACATCACGGGCGAGGGCGTCGCCAACCCCCTCGCGACGGTGCTCTCGGGGTCGATGCTCCTCGACAATCTCGGCGAGGGCGCGGCGGCGACGGCGCTGTGGGACGCCGTCGCCGAGCAGTTGGCCGACGACGACGCGCCGCGGACGCCGGACCTCCGCGGATCGTCGACGACCGAGGCAGTGGCGTCGGATCTCCACGACCGGCTCTGAGGCAGCGTTACTCGCGGTCCGGAATCGCGCCCTCGTCGCGGAGGCGCTCGATGTCGTCGCCGTCGTAGCCGAGTTCCTGCAGAATGGCTACGGTGTCCTCGCCCAGCAACGGCGGGGCGCCGTCGAACTCGGCGGTCGCGTTTTCGTAGTTGATCGGGTGTTCGATCACCGGCACGGTGCCGAGCGCCGGGTGGTCGACTTCGCGGATGACGTCCCGGGCCTCGGTCTGTTCGTTGTCGAGGGCCCTTGGGACGTCGTAGACGGGCGCGACCGGGAGTCCGTGATCCTCGGCCAGCAGGTCGACCCACTCGTCGGTCGGCCGCCCGCGGAACACGGCTTCGAGTTCGCCTTCGAGTTCGTCCATATGCTCGACCCGGTCGGGATTGCTGGCGAAGCGGTCGTCGTCGACGAGATCCGGTCGGTCGATGGCCTCACAGAGTTCGCCCCAGAGCTTCTGGTTCGCACACCCGACGCTGAGGTAGCCGTCCGCGGTGGGGTAGGTCTGGTACGGCGCGAGGACGGGGTCTTTGGTGCCCATGCGCGTCGGCTCCTCGCCCACGAACGCTTTCCCCGCCTGTTTCGTGAGCCACGGGAGGGTGGCGTCGTGCATCCCGAGTTCGAGTCGGTCGCCCTCGCCCGTTCGCTCGCGCCGGAAGAGCGCGCCGACGATGCCGAACGCCGCCCACATGCCCGTGATGAGGTCGGTCTGGGGGAGGCCCACCTTGACCGGATCGCCGTCCTCCGGCCCCGTGACCGACATGATACCGCTGGTACCCTGCACGAGGAGGTCGTAGCCAGGACGGCTGCTCCACGGCCCCGTCTCGCCGAAGGCGGAGATGGCACAGTAGACCAGGTCGTCGTTCACCTCGCGGAGGTCGTCGTAGCCGACGCCGAGGCGTTCGGCCGTCCCCGGCCGGAAGTTCTCGACCACCACGTCGGCCTCGGCGACCAGATCGTAGAGCGCCTCCAGCCCCGACTCCGTCTTCAGGTTCAACTCGACGCTCAACTTGTCGTAGTTGATCGTCCAGAAGTAGGGCGATTCCCCGTTTTCGTCGGCGGTTTCCCCCGGGCCGTCGTAGTCCGGATTCGGTTCGACGAAGGGCGGGCCGGAGTGGCGGTTGTCGTCGCCGGCGCGGGGTCGCTCCACCTTGATGACTTCGGCGCCCTGATTGGCGAGCATCAGCGTCGCGAAACCACCGGTGACGAACGTCGTCAGGTCCACCACCGTGACGCCGTCCAGAATCTTGTCCGCAGCATCGTCATTGGTTCCCATACACCGCCCGTCGTTCGACCCCGGTAAAATCCTTGTGAGACGCGGAGTCCCGACGGGGCGTTCGCGGATCAGGCCTCGTCGACGCCGTTCACCGGATTGCGCGGTGCGTCGCCGCGGAGAATGCCGAGGACATCCTCTGTCACCGTCCGTCGCATCTTCTCCTCCGACTCCTCGGAGTAGAAGGCGACGTGGGGCGTGTAGACGATGGCGTCGTGATCGAGCGGCGGCTCGGACGGCGGCTCCTCGGGCAGGACGTCGAGGCCGGCGCCGGTGATGTCGCCTCCCTCGACCGCCTCGTAGAGCGCGTCGACGTCGACCAGCGGCCCGCGGGCCGTGTTGATCAGGATGGCGTCCTCGCGCATCCGGTCCAGCGCGTCCGCGTCGGTCCTGTTTCGCGTCTCGTCGGTGAGCGGCGCGTGGATCGACACGTACCGCGACCGTCCGAGCAGGTCGTCGAGGTCGACCGTCTCCGTCCCGGCGGCCTCGATCACTGCTTCGGGCGTCCGGACGTACTCGCCGCGGAGTTCCACGTCCGCATCCGCGTCGGCGAGCACCGCGGACTCGATGGACAGATCCGGAAAGTCGTAGTCGGTGACGACGACTGTCTCGGTCACAGTATCCGGTGGCGAGCGGTGCGCATTACATATCGCGTCGGCCGGTTTCACGGTCTCAGCCCTCGTTGAACTCGTCGACGAGGTCGATCCGCTCCTGCGTGGCGAACTGCTCCCACCAGAGCTCCGCTTCGTGCTCGCGTGCGGTGTCGAGGTCCGGCGCGTTCATGCTGTAGTTGATCGCCTTCTTCGAGTTCTTGACTGCCTTGCGCCCGGTGTTTTGGATCGCGTCGACGATTTCGTCGACCGTCTCGTCGAGTTCTTCGCGGGGGACGGCACGGTTGACGAAGCCGATCTTCTCGGCCTCGTCGGCCTCCGCCATGCCGGCGGTGTAGATCAGTTCCTTGACTTTGGCCTCGCCGATCAGTTGGGCGACGCGATACGTGGAGCCGCCGCTGGGAATCTGTCCGATGTCCGTCACCGGCACGCCGAACTTGGCGTCGTCGACCGCGATCCGCAGGTCACAGAAGGCCGCGAGGATGAGCCCGCCACCGACGCAGTAGCCGTTGATCTTCGCTATCGTCGGGCAGTGCAGGTCGTAGACGCGCTTGTACACGTCCTCGTAGAAGAACTGCTGGCGGTCCTTCTGACGGGGGTCGTGCTCCTCGCTCGGCCCGGCGTACTGTTCGATGTCCGCGCCCGCACAGAATGCGTCCTCGCCCTCGCCCGTGATGATCGTTACGTCGACCGAGTGGTCCAGTTGAATTTCGGCGAACGCCCGAGCGAGGTCGAAGTAGACCTCCGTACTCAGGGCGTTGTACTTCTCGGGACGGTGGAACGTGATCGTCGCGACGCCGTCAGATACGTCTACCGAGATGCTCTCGTACGCTTCGTATACCATGCCGGAGCCACTCGGAAGCGTCTGATAAAATAGTGCGAAGAGGTAATCTTTTCTGCAGGCTGCCGTCAGGCCTCCATGACGGCCGACACGGGACGATCCGCGCTCAACAGGATCGGCTGGGTGGCGCTCTCGAAGGACCGTCCCGACCGAGGGGCGTCCGGCCGCCGCCGACGAGAGACGACGCGTCCACGTTCTCGGCGTACTAACCCGATACCGGTGAGTCGCTATGGCGTGTCGGCGACTCACCGGTACACAGTTACAACAACCCGTATCAGGCGAGCGCGTCGGCGAGCGCCTCGACGGGGGTGGGTGGTTTTGGGTCGTAGTGGTCGCCGAGTTGGGTGCGACAGGAGGCGCCGGGAGCGACGACCCGGTCGCCGTCGCTGGCGTCCACTTGGTCGAAGAGGATGCGGCCGATGGCCGTGCTCATCGAGACGTGTTCGGCCTCGTAGCCGAAGGTGCCGGACATGCCACAACAGCCCGAGTCGAGGGGATCGACCGCGTAGCCCGCCCGGCGCAACACGCCGACTGCGTGGTGGTCCTTCTGGGTCGCCTTCTGGTGACAGTGGCCGTGGTAGGTCAGCGTCTCGGCGGGCGCGTCGGTCGTCAGCGCCTCGTCGAGTCGGGTGGCGTTGAGGTACTCCATGATTCCGTAGGTGTTGGCGGCGACCGCCTCGGCGTCCTCGCCGGAGAGCAGGTCAAGGTAGTCGGATTGGAGCATCACGGCGTCGGAGGGTTCGACCACGACCACGTCCCAGCCCTCCCGCACGCGGGGTGCAAGGACCTCGACGTTCGTCCGGGCCTGTTCGCGGGCTTTCTCGAGGAAGCCCTTCGAGTGGGGCGGGCGGCCGCTCCCGGTCACGCCCTCGGGAATCTCGACGTGGACGTTCGCGGCTTCGAGCACCTCGACGGCCGCCTTCCCCGCGCCCGGCGCGTTGTAGTTCGTGTACGTGTCCGGGAAGAGGAGCACGCGGCGGTCGGCCTCGCTCTCGCTCACTTGCGCGCCGCCGCGGGCGTCGAACCACTCGACCAGCGACTCGCGGTGGAACGTGGGGAGCGAACGCTCTTTGGCGATACCGAGCGTCTTCTCCAGGACCGTCCGAGCACCCGGCACGTTCGCCATCCAGTTCGAGACGGGCGCGAGCGCCGAGCCGAGCGCGTTCAGTGCATCGATGTTCGCGAACAGTTTGTCCCGGAGGCTGGCGCCGTGGCGCTCGTGGTACTCGTTCGCCACTTCGACTTTCAGCTTGGCGAGGTCGACCTCGCTGGGGCAGTCTTTCGAGCACCCTTTACAGCCGATACAGAGGTCGAGCACTTCGTGCATGAACTCGACGTCGAACTGTTCGTCGTCGTCCAAACCGCCGCTCATGGCCTGTCGGAGCAGGTTCGCTCGGCCCCGCGTGGCGGTGATCTCCTCTTGACTGGCGCGGTAGGTCGGGCACATGACGCCGCCGGTCGTCTCTTGGGTCCCGCGACAGTCGCCACAGCCGTGACAGAGTTCGGCCATGCCCTGCAGGCCGTTCTCGTTGTCCCAGTTCAGCGCGGGGTCGAAGCCGGCGTCGAAGTCGTAGTCGGGGTCGAACCGCAGGTTCTCGGTCATGTCCACGTCGCCACAGACCGTGCCGGGGTTGAGCAACCAGTCGGGATCGGCCGCCGTCTTCAGGTCACGAAACACGGTCCAGAGGTGTTCGCCGTACAGTTTCCGATTCCACTGCGTGCGCGCCCGGCCGTCGCCGTGTTCGCCCGAGACGGAGCCGTCGTACTGTACCGCGAGGTCGGTCGCGGCGTCGGCGATGGACTCCAGTCGCTCGACGCCCTCGGCCGTCTTCGTGTCGACCAGCGGGCGGACGTGGATACAGCCGGGGCCGGCGTGGGCGTAGAAACTCCCGATGGTGTCGTGATCCTCGAACACCGATTGAAAGTCGGCGATGAACTCGGGGAGATGCTCCGGTGGGACAGCCACGTCCTCGACGAACGCGATGTGTTTGGCATCGGTCGTCCGCGAGAGGAGGATGGGCGTCGACGCCTTCCGCATCTTCCAGAAGTCCTTCTGATCGCCCTCCTCGTAGGCTTCGAGGCCGTCGAACGCCACGTCGCCAACCCGGTCGTCGAGCAGAGCGGTCACTTTCTCACGGCGCCGCTCGTCGCTCTCGGCGTAGAACTCGACGAGCAGGAACGTGTTCGTCCGATCCGGAAGCAGGTCGATCACGTCCGAAAACTCCTCTAGGTCACGCGCCAAGTCGACGAGGACGCCGTCGAGTACCTCGAGCGCCGCGGGGTCGTGCTCGAGGATTTCGTCGACGTCCGCCATCGCGTCGAGCAGGCTGTCGTAGGTCAGAAGGCCGAGCGCCTTCGTCTCCGGGAGGGGTTCGAGCGAGACGGTCACCTCGGTCACGACGGCGAGGGTGCCCTCGCTCCCGACGATCAGGCGGGCGAGGTTGATCGATTCCGTCTCGGCCTCGGCGACGAGCGTGTCCAGATTGTAGCCCGAGACGTTGCGCTTGATGTCCGGGAAGCGTTCGCGCACTGCCTCGCTCTCTTCGTCGATGATCCGCCACGCCTCGGCGTAGAGACGCTCTTCGAGCGAGCCGTCCGGATCGGCGCCGGCTCGGAGTTCGTCGAGGGTCACTTCGCCGAGTGTCGTCACCGTGCCGTCCGCGAGAACGACTTCGAGTTCCTCGACGTAGGCGTCGGTCTTGCCGTACAGAAGCGAGTGTGCGCCGGTCGTGTTGTTGCCGACGGCGCCGCCCATCGCGCTCCGATTTGCCGTCGAGGGGTCGGGCGCGAACTTCAGGCCGTGGGGTTCGAGCACCTGATTGAGTTCGGCGAGGACGGCTCCCGCCTGCGTGCGTGCCGTGCGGACGTCCGGATCGACCGCCAGAATCGCGTCCATGTGCCGCGTGAAATCGAGGACGACGGCCTCGTTGACGGCCTGTCCCGCGAGGCTGGTGCCGCCGCCGCGGGGCAGGATCGGTAGTTCCCGTTCGGCGCAGTACTCCACCACTGCGGCCACGTCCGCCGTGGACGTGGGGAAGACGACGCCGATTGGCGTCACCTCGTAGATGCTCGCGTCGGTGGCGTACAGTTGACGGGAGTAGTCGTCGAACCGAACGTCGCCGTCGATCAGGGCGTCGAGGTCGGCCGCCGGACCGGGGCGGCGTACCGAGTCGGTCCCGTGGCCGTAGTTAGCTCGCGGATCGACCGCCGGCCCGTCGGTGGAGAGATCTCGCTCGGCCATTGCGTGTGTTGGACGCGTAGGTCGGGAGCGAGGATGGTAAAGGTGGTGTCGCCGGCATCGCTGGGGCTCGCGAACCTACCTGTCCGACCCGCCGTCAGTCGCGTGGCCGTCGGCCTCCGTGAGAGCGTACGTTGCCCGGAGGTGGTCGATGATCGCGTCGACCGTCTCGGGATCGTACGTCCAGAATCCGTAGAACGAGCCCGGCATCCGTTCTTCGGCGAGCAGGGCGCATTTCGCTTCCGTGACATCGCCGCCATCGAACGCGACGAACCACGTGTCGTGGATCTCGGTCGCGGTCGAGAGGTGGAGCGTCGGGCTGGACGGTGGTTCGAAGTCGTCGCTCCCTTCCGGATGGGCGTAGACGTGGACATCGAGGCTCCCGCGTCGGGCGATATTGTCGTACACGTCGGCTTGCGACGCGAACCGGCTGCAGGTCTGGAAGCCCGCGTGGAGTTCACCAGCCGCGCCGCGCCAGGCGCGATCTTCGATCTCCTTCGAGGCGGCCACCATCCGCTCGGTGTCGTAGGAGGTGAACATCGTCTCGTCGAGTTCGTCCAGGACCACCTCGTACGTCTCGCGGGTGAATCCGGGCTCGACGCCCTTCCGTTCCCCGAGAACGTCGCTCACGTCGATAGCGGCGAGAAACTGGTCGTCACGACTCAACACTGCGTAGTTACGGGGGCCGGCGTCGCTCTCGGCCTCCTCGATGGCGAGGTTGCGGTCGGCGAAGTGCCGGCGGAGCGCCGTCGCCACACCTGCCTCCGGATTGAATACCGTCAGCGTCTTGGCCTCGTCGTCGACCGCGGCGATGAGTTCGAACAGCCCCATTCGACCGAATACACGGGTGGCGGCTATTTGTGCTTTTATGCCGACGTACTCCGCGCTTCGACGCGTCCCTTTTGTACGCCGCCGGCGTACGGCCGACGAATCCGATGCCGGTCACGACGCTCCACCGCCCGGCCCACCGGGACGCGCTGACTCACCTCGACGACGCCTTCCAGCGTGGCGACCTGATCACCGTCTTCGGTCGCTGTACCGTCGAGTACGACGGCCGTGCGTCGAGCAGCCTCGGCCCCGGCGACCGCCTCCTCCTCCTCAAACCCGACGGGTCGGCGCTCGTCCACACCGACGAGGGTCGCACGCCGGTCAACTGGCAACCGCCGGGCTGTGACCACTTCGCCAGCGTCCGTCAGGGCCGCCTGCGAGTGCGGAGCGTCCGCCGCTCGCCCGAGGAACTCCTCGACGTACAGTTCGACCGCGTCCACCATCTCGCGGCGTACGACGTGACCGACCCCGACGAACTCGACCTGCAGGGAAGCGAGGCGGATCTGAAAGCCCACGTCCTCGACCACCCCGAACGGATCACCCCCGGCTTCGACCCGCACGCGACCGAACGCGAGACGGAAGCGGGGCCGATGGACGTGTTCGGCGAGGATGGTGCGGGCCGGCCGGTCGTCGTCGAGTTGAAGCGACGGCGTGTCGGCCCGGACGCCGTCGGCCAACTCCGCCGCTACGTCGACGCCCTCGGCCGTGAACTCGGCGACGGCACCGAGATTCGGGGTATCCTCGTCGCTCCCTCGGTCACCGACCGGGCGGCGGCGTTGCTGGAGCGCGAGGGCCTGGAGTTCGTCGCGCTCGATCCGACGACCGGCCGTCCGCCCGAGAACGACGCGTGACGATCGGCCCCCTCGACGAAGCGCGAAACGGGCGTCTCGACGCCAACCCTGCGCCATCCCGGCGTTTAATGTGATGGCTCTCGGTAACCACTGACAATGGATCTCCACCACCGAACGGTCCGCCAGGACGTCCGCGAACTGGGGGCACTCCTCGGAGACGTACTCGAGGTACAGTCCTCGACGGAGGCGTTCGAGGCGGTCGAGGATCTTCGCACGGCGGCGATCGACTACCGCGACGGCACGCTCCCGTCACGCGAACCGCTCCGGACGACGCTGGGGTCGTTCGACTCCGATCTGGAGGGCGCTGCCGCCCGCGCGTTCACCGCCTACTTCGAACTCATCAACCTCGCGGAGGAGCGCGAGCGGGTGCGGGCCATCCGCCGCGACGAACAGGAGGGCCGGATCGAGGACAGCCAGACTGAGACGATCGCCTCGCTGGTCGAGAGCGATGCCGACGCGGAGACGGTCCAGCAGGTTCTCGACGACGTGCTCATCCAGCCGACGTTCACCGCCCACCCGACCGAGGCCCACCGCAAGACGATCAAGGCGAAACTCCGGGCAATCACGCAACTGCTCGAAGCGCTCGACGAGCGCCGGCTGACCGACGCCGAGCGCCGGAAGTCGTGGAACCACCTCGAAGCGGAGGTGACGAGTCTGTGGCAGACGCCACAGGTTCGCGACCGGGCGCCCGAACCCGAGGACGAGGCGCGGAACGTACAGTGGTATCTGGAGAACACGCTGTTCGACGTGGTGGGCGACGTGTACGCCGACCTCGAGGACGTGATCGCCGAGTCCTACCCGGAGGTGGACGTGCCCAAACTCTTCGAGTTCCGGTCGTGGGCGGGGAGCGACCGCGACGGCAACCCCGCCGTGACCGTCGACGTGACCAGCGAGACACTGGAGCGTCAGCGGTCGGTCGTCCTCTCGAAGTACCGCGACGAACTGAAGCGGCTCTCGGGCATCCTCAGTCAGGACGCCGCCTGGATCACGCCCGGCGACCGGTTCGAGGCGTCGCTGATCGAGGATCGCGAGCGGTTCCCCGAGGTCACCGAGGAGGCCGAGGAGCGCTACCCGCACGAAGTGTATCGGCAGAAACTGAAGCTGATGCGCGAGCGACTCGAACGCGTCGACGACGTGCGTCCCGGCGGCTACCGCGATCCCGAGGAACTCGCCGACGACTTGGAATCGATCGACGAGAGCCTCCGCCGCAACGACGCCGAATCCATCGCGGACGCCTACGTCGAACCCCTGATTCGCAAGGTAGACACCTTCGGCTTCGCACTCGCCAGTCTCGACCTGCGCGACCACCAGCAGAACCACACCGAAACGGTCGGCGAGTTACTGGAGAGACAGGGCGTCGAGTACCGGAGCCTCGACGAGAAAGGGCGGATCGACGCCCTGACCGAGGCGATCATGCAGGACGCCGACGTGGTCGACCTCGGGAACCCCGGCGACGTGAGCGACACGGCCGAACGCGTCTGCAAGCGCTTCGACGCCCTCCGTCGGTGGCAACGCGAGTACGGCGCCGACGCCATCGACACCTACTGTATCAGCATGACCGAGGAGCCGAGCCACGTCCTCGAAGTGCTCTTTCTGGCCGATCAGGCGGGCGTCGTCTCGCTCCCCGAATACAGCGGCCTCGACGTGGTGCCGCTCCTGGAGACGGAGAGCGCCCTCGACGGCGCTCGCCGGATCATGGGCACCCTGTTCGAGAACGAGGCGTACGCCGCGGCGCTCTCCTGCCGGGGAGACACTCAGGAGATCATGCTCGGCTACTCCGACTCGAACAAGGAGAACGGCTTCCTCGCGGCCAACTGGGACCTCTACCGGAACCAGCGTCGCCTCGCGAACATCACCGACGAGTTCGGCGTGCAGATGCGCCTGTTCCACGGCCGCGGCGGGTCTATCTCCCGTGGCGGCGGGCCGATGCACGAGGCGATGCTCGCCCTTCCCACCGAGACGGTGACCGGCGAGATCAAGTTCACCGAACAGGGCGAGGCCATCGCGGAGAAGTACGGCAATCCCCGGATCGCCGAGCGGAACCTCGAACGCATGCTGGACGCGCAGATGCGCGCCCGCCACCAGTCGATGGAGGGGCCGATCAAGGAGACGCCCGACGCGTGGACCGAGGCGATGGGGACGATGGCGGCGGCGGCGCGGACGGCGTACACCGACCTGCTGGAGACGGAGGGGTTCATCCCCTACTTCGAGACGGCGACGCCCATCACAGTCATCGAGGATCTCAATCTCGGGTCGCGCCCCGCTTCCCGGTCGGGCGAGCGTACCGTCGAGGACCTCCGCGCCATCCCGTGGGTGTTCTCGTGGACGCAGTCGCGGTGTATCATCCCCGGGTGGTACGGGCTGGCGACGGGGATCGACGCCTACCTCGACGACGGGGGGTCGATGGAGACGCTCCGGAAGATGTACGAGCGCTGGCCCTTCTTCCGGACCACCCTCGACAACGCCGCACAGGCGATGGCGAAAACGGACATGGAGATCGCCGCGGAGTACGCGAACCTCGCGCCCGCGGAACTGCGGGAGCGGTTCTTCCCGCGTATCCGGTCGGAACACAAACGCGCCGTCGACCTCGTGTTGGAGATCACGGGCCGCGACGACCCGCTCCGGCGGCCGTGGCTCCGCGAGAGTTTCGACCGTCGCAACCCGTACGTCGATCCGTTGAACTTCCTCCAGACACGGCTGTTGGCGCGCGACGGGCGAACGCCCTCCGAAGAACGGACGCTCCGGCTGACGGTCAAGGGGATCGCGGCGGGGATGAAGAGCACGGGCTAACGGCCCCGTCGGCGGCGCCGCGAGTCTCTGCCCGTCCAGCGCCCCTCCGGAAAACGGGGACAGCAGACCCTATGACGCCGCCGTTCGCCATCGAAGGCTTTATTCACCGCCTCGGCTTCGACTTTGACAAGTAACCATGTCCGACAAACCCGCCTCGATGTACCGGGAGATCAGCAAGCCCTCGTACACGCGCCGCGAATACATCACGGGCGTCCCGGGCTCCAAGATCGCACAGCACAACATGGGTAACCTGCAGACCGGTCCCCAGGACTACCCGGTCCACATCAGCCTCGAAGTCGAGGAGGAGTGCCAGATCCGCCACGGCGCCCTCGAAGCCTCGCGGCTGTCCGCCAACCGCCGCCTCCTGAAGGAGGTCGGCCAGGAGAACTACAAGATGGTCCTCCGGAAGTTCCCCCACCAGATCATCCGCGAGAACAAGCAGGCGACGGGCGCGGGCGCGGACCGCGTCTCCGACGGCATGCGACAGGCGTTCGGCAAGCCGGTCGGCACCGCCGCCCGCATCGGGGCGAACGAGACGGTGTTCACCTGCTACTGCAACCCCGAGGACGCCGCCACCGTCAAGGACGCCTTCCGGCGTTCGTACAACAAGATCTCGCCGCCGTGCCGGATCGTCGTCGAGAAGGGCGAAGAGCTGCTCGTCGCCTGATCGGCCACCCCGCGAACTTTTCCGTTCTCCACCCCCAGCGAGCGTATGCTCCGTCTCGCGGCGACCGCTCGGGCCGAGACGTTCGACCGCCTGTGCGATCCCCTCGCGGCCCGCGGCATCGAGGTCGGCCACCTCCCCGCCGAGGGGCGGACGATCCGCCTGGACGCCCCGCCCGCCGACCCGTTCGACGTTGGCTTCGTCTTTCCCTCGCGCACTCAGTCGGGCGATGCGCTCTCCGCGCTCCACGCCCTCCCGTGGGTGAACGACCGTGCGGCGATCCTCACCTCCCGGAACAAGGGCGGCGTCCTCGCGACGCTCGGTCGGGCCGGCCTCCCGGTGCCGAAGACGACGATGGTATCGAACCCTGTCGACGAGGCCGCACTCGTCGCCGCCGTCGAGGGCTTCTCCTGGCCGATCGTCGTCAAACCCAACTCGACGACCCGCGGAACCGGCGTGGCGAAGGCGACGGATCTCGACTCCCTGCTCGGCGTCGTCGACTACCTCGACCTGGTTCACGACTACCGCGCGACCGGTGACAAGACCTTCCTCCTGCAGGAGTTCCTGCCCGACGCCCGCGACTACCGAGTGATGGTCGTCGACGGCACGTACGCGGGGGCGGTCGAACGCCGCCTCCCCGCCACGGACCGTGATGCTGGCCGCTGGAAACACAACGTCCACCGCGGCGCCGAGGCGGTGGGCGTCGACCTCCCGGACGAGTACCGACGGCTCGCGGAACGGGCCGCGGACACCCTCGGCATCGACTACCTGGGGGTCGACCTCCTCGCCACGGACGACCGGGTCGTCGTCGCGGAGACGAACGCCCGGCCGACGGTCGATTCGGCGACGAAGTACGTCGACGACTTCTACGACCGGCTGGCGGGGTTGATTCGGCGGACGGCAAAAGCGTAGGGCCGCTACTCCACGTCGATAGCGGCGGAGTCGCCCACCTTGTCGACCGTGACTTCGAGGATACCGTTGTTGAAGCTGGCCGAGGCGGTGTGTTCGTCGACGTGCGCGGGGAGCCGGATTCGCTCGTCGTACTCGCGGTGTGGCGAGGTGGCGCTGATGGTCAGGGTCTTGCCGTCACACTTCAGTTCGATGGCGTCCTTCTCGACGCCCGGAAGGTCGGCGACGAGTCGAATCCGGTCGTCCTCCTCGTAGACGTCCACGTGGGTCTCGGAGGTGAATCCGGAGCCGTCGCCGATGGTGCCGGCGCCGGTCCCGGTCATCTCGTTCATCATCCGTTCGATCTCGTCGAAAATGTCGCCGAACGGGTCGTCACGGTCGTCGCCTCTCATGCCCCACCGTAGGCTGCTCCCGCTCAAAAACTTTCTGTCCCCGGTAGCGAGTGACAGGATCTCCGCCACTGGCTGCCGAGTCCACTGTGACTCACGATACACTCCCACACGATCGTTCGGGCGGAATCGCCCATTTGAAATACTCGACCGTCCATCGGTCTGTCGAAGGATATGTTCAAGACGCTCGACGATATCGGGTCCGGGAAACGCGTTCTCGTCCGACTGGATCTCAACTCGCCGGTCGAGGACGGCATCGTCAAGGACAACCGGCGGTTCGCACGCCACGCCCGAACCGTCCGGGAACTCGTCGAGGCCGGACACCGTGTCGTCGTGATGGCCCACCAGGGTCGGCCGGGGCGGGAGTCGTTCGTCTCACTCGACCAGCACGCGGACCTCCTCGCGGAGTACGTCGAAACCCCCGTCGCCTTCGTCGACGACGTCTGTGGCGAGGCGGCCATCGACGCCATTCGATCGCTCGACGCCGGCGAGGTCCTCCTGCTGGAGAACGTCCGGATGTGCGACGACGAGTTGCCCGAGAAACCCCCTGCTGAACACGCCGAGAGCGAGTTCGTCCGGCGGCTCGCCCCCGAGTTCGACTGTTACGTCAACGACGCCTACTCGGCGGCCCACCGTGCGCACGCCTCGCTCGTTGGCTTTCCGCTCGTTCTCCCCGCCTACGCCGGGCGCGTCATGCAGGCGGAGTACGAGGCCAACACCAGCATCGCAAACCGGGAGTTCGACGGACCGGTGACGATGGTGCTCGGTGGCGCGAAAGCGACCGACGTCATCGACGTGATGAGCGCACTCGACGAGGCCATCGACCACTATCTGCTCGGCGGTATCGTGGGCGAACTCTTCCTCCGCGCCGCCGGCTACGACGTGGGCTACGACGTGGGCGACGGTGAACTGTACGACCACCAGTGGGAGAACAACGAGGCGCGCATCCGCGAACTCCTCGAAACCCGCGGCGACCGCATCCTGCTCCCGTCGGACCTCGCGTACGAGGACGACGCCAGCGAGCGTGCGGAGCGCCCGGTCGCCGGCGTCGAGAAGGAGCGGCCGTTCCTCGACGTGGGCACGGGGACGGTCCAGGCGTACGCCGACGTGATCGAAACGTCCGCGGCGGTGTTCGTGAAAGGCGCCCTCGGCGTCTTCGAGGACGAACGCTTCGCCGACGGCACCGTTGGCCTCCTCGAAACCATCGCCACCACGGACTGTTTCTCCGTCATCGGCGGCGGCGACACCTCCCGCGCCATCGAACTCTACGGACTCGACGAGGAGTACTTCTCACACGTCTCCATCGCCGGCGGCGCTTACGTCCGGGCGCTCACCGGGCAGTCGTTGCCCGCGGTCGAGGCGCTGGCGCAGGAGGACTGCTGACGCTGTCGGCTGTCACTGTCTCGAGATATCAACCACCCCGGGGTGGCGGATATCTCGATTGCCTTACCGTCGCAGCGTGAGTCCAACTGGTCTCTGGAAGCGGGACGGACGATCAGCCCAAGTATCCCAGTTCGCGGAGATTGTCGCGGACGTCCGCCTCGATCTCGGCGTTATCGAGCGCCTCACTCGCCATCTCCTGCTGTGTATCGATGACGGCGAGGAGTTGAAGCGCGGTCCGGAGCTTGAAATGAACCTCCGGGTCGTCGGTTTCGGCTACGGTGCTTTCCAGCAGCGTCCGCATCGTGTCCATCGTGGTCCCGGTCACGCCTTCGCGCTTCGTTTCAACTATATTAACGGTTCTCCCTCCATTCCGGCCACTGATAATGGCCGCCCCACAACCGGTGCGTTCGCGCTATTCGACACGCCATACCCGTCGCGTTGCGAGGGGTCGACGGACCCGAATCGTCGCACGTCAGTATCGTCCGGTCCGGCGCTTCGTGGAGAAACGAGTACGACGGCCGTTCTCATAGGGGTTATCGTAACTGTCCATAGATTCTCGCCGAACCGTCCCGGCGAGAATCTATGGTGACTTCCGATGATCCCTATCAGTAGTCGATGCCGACCCCCATCGACTCCTCGGTCGTCCGCCTGCTCTCGACGGCGTCGACGTCGCCGCGGAGCGCCCGAATCGCGTCAACGTTCTCCGGAACGACGTCGCTCTCTTGGTGGATCGCCTGGAACAGGTAGCAGTCCCGGCCCTCCACGGTCACCGACTCTGCCCAGATGCAGTTCTCCCAGAGGTCACCCCGCGGGCGGCCGGCGTCGTGGGCGAACTCCTTGAGTTTGCCCGAGCCGTCGATGTCGGCGCCCGGTGGGATCAGAAACAGACGAGTCTCGTCGGCGAACCGGTCCAGCACGTCGTCGGCGTCCGCCTCGGACTCCAGCGTGACGTTGACGCTGTGGGTGTGCATCAGCGTCGCCGGCACCTTCATCCCCAACGTGTCGATATCGAGGTCGGGGAAGATGGTGTTCACGTCCGGGCCGTGGTGGGAGGGGATGGTCACGGGGTCGGGCAGGATGTCGTCGATCGGTCCCCGGCCGGTCTGACCGGGGTCGCCGCCGCGGCGAACCAGCGTGACGCGCGCCTTCTCGACGCCCCACTCCTCCTCGAGCGGGGCGAGAATCCGGGAGAGGCCGGTGGTGTTACAGGAGACGACTCGCGCGGAGTCGGCGCCGACCGCGTCGGCGTAGTTGGCGCGGGCGTTGAAGCTCACGTCGGCCACGTCGGCGCCTTCGCCGCCCTGGAAGATAGCGGGCGTGTCGTGGGCCTCGTACAGCGAGGCGTTCTCGGCGCCGATGCCCGAGGGCGTGCAGTCGACGATCACGTCCGCGTCGGCGACGAGGTCGTCGACCTCGCCGGCGAGGTCGAGGCCTTCCTCGGCGAACCGATCGACGCGTTCCGGAACGGCGGCGTAGAGCGGGTAGCCCTTGCGCGCGGCCGTCTCCGCCTCGAAGTTCGGCCGTGTCTTGGCGACGCCCGCGAGGGTCATATCCGGTTGTGCCGCGACCGCGTCCGCGACGCGCTTGCCGATAGTCCCGTAGCCGTTGACGCCGACCTGTGTCATATCGCGCAGTCGACGACCGACGGTCATAATCGTTTCGAGCCTCGGCTCCCGGCCTACTGGTACGCCATCGCCTGCGCGACCTTCTGCCCCCGATAGTAGCCGGGTGCGGTCGCGACGGTCGCGGTTTTGATGATCCCGTCGACCGTCCGGAGGCGAAACTCGGTCTCCGGGAGCGCGATGTCCTCGGCCATGAGCCGCTGGAAGCGGGCCATCGCCCGCTCCCTGTCTTCCGGGTGGAGGAAGTCGGTGACGGCCCGACCTTCGAGTTCCGCCGGCGTCCCGGCCTCGAAGAACTCGATGGCCGCGTCGTTGGAGTAGACCACCTCCCCGTGTCGGTCGAAGACGATGATCGGGATCGGCGCCGTATCCACGAGGTTGTGATAACGCTCTTCCGTTCGGATGACGGCCGTCTCTGCCCGGAACGCGCGGACGCTGTTCTCGATTCGGTTGGCCAGGACCGTGAACTGGTCCGCGCTGCCTTCCTTCTGGAGATACTCCGTGACGCCGACCGAAATCGCCCGGCTCGCAATCTCCTCCGAGCCGCGGCCCGTGAACAGGAGAAACGGGAGCTTCGGCCGTTCTCCCCGGACGGTTTCGAGAAATTCGATCCCGTTTCGGCCGGGCATATCGTAGTCGGAGACGATACAGTCGACGTCGAGGGTGGCCAGTCGGTCCAGCGCCTCGTCGACGCGCGCCGCCGTTTCGATCTCGAAGCGGTCGTCTTCGCGCTCGAGGAAAGTCGCGGTCAACTCCGCGAAGTCGGGTTCGTCGTCGACGTGGAGCACGCGAATCGGATCGCCCATACGTAGTGATACGTCCCGGTGTGGATATTATTTATGTTAACAATAAGCATGGCCGACGACGGATCGACCGCCCGCCGTACGCCGACCCGACGGGCGGAGAGTAAGGGCTAACCGACGCGCGACCATCCATCCGTCCATGTCCGACCCGCTCCGCAAGGCCGCCAAGACGGCGGTGCATCAGTGCATGGCGCTCGGCGCCGACGAAACCTGTGCCGTCGTCACCGACGACGAACGCCTGCCCATCGGCGAGGTGCTTTACGACGTGGCGAGTGCGGTGACCGACGACGCGGTCCTCCTGCGCTACCCGCCCGGCGAGCAACACGGGACCGAACCGCCCGCCCCCGTCGCGGCGGCGATGGCCGACGCCGACGTGGTACTCGCGCCGACCACCAAGAGTTTGAGTCACACGCGCGCCCGAAAGCGGGCGTGCGACGCCGGCGCCCGCGCCGCCACCCTCCCCGGCATCACCGAGGACGTGATGATCGCGGGTCTCGACGCCGACTACGAGTCCATCGCCCGTCACTGCCGGGACGTGTACGAACAGGTCCGCGGCGCCGACGAGATTCGTGTGACGACGCCTGCCGGGACCGACCTCACCGTCCGCCCCGGCGACCGCGAGTGGCTGACCGACACCGGGATGGTCCACGACCCGGGTGACTTCTCGAACCTCCCCGCTGGCGAGGTGTTCGTCAGCCCCGAAACCGCGAACGGCACGTACGTCGTCGACGGGACGATGATGCCCCACGGCCTCGTCGACGAACCGCTCCGGTTCGAGGTGGAAGACGGCTCAGTCATCCACATCTCCGACGACGCCGTGCGCGAACAGGTCGATGCCGGTCGGGCGGACGTCGGCGACGCCGCCGCCAACCTCGCCGAACTCGGCATCGGGACGAACGTCGGCGTGACGGAACTGGTCGGCTCCGTCCTCCTCGACGAGAAGGCGGCGGGGACGATCCACGTCGCCATCGGTGACGACGCGAGCATCGGCGGCGACACCGAGGCGCCGCTTCACCTCGACGGCATCATTCGGGAGCCGACGGTGTATGCCGACGGGGCGGTCGTGGACCTCCCGAGCGTCGACCGATCCTGAAGGGCGGTCGCCGGTCTCCCGCGCGGTCGGGAACGTGAGACTGGTCGTTATTCGCCGTCCGTCCCCGTGTCGGCCTCCTCCACTTCGTCGAGGAAGCCGTGGTACGGACAAACGTACTCGTCGCGAATGATCTGTTCGTCGACGATCTCCAGTCCGATGCTGTCGAGTTCTTCGGCGATTCGGTTGAGATCGTCGTGGGTCTTCCCGATGGCGTTCACGTACACGTTCCGCTTTCCAGTCATGATCTCCCGCACTGCCGTGACGCCGTGCACCTCACGCGCCCGGTTCGCCAGCGAGTCCCGTTCGGTAACCGGTGCCGTGCAGATGATCTTGGTGTACAGGGGATACCCGGCGAGGTCGTAGTCGATGTCGATGTGGTAGCCGCGGATGATCCCGCGCTCTTCGAGTTTGCTGAGTCGCGTCCGAACGGTACTCGACGACAGTTCGAGCTTGTCCCCAATATCGCTCGACGACGTCCGGCGGGCGTCCTGCTGGAGGTAGTAGAGGATGGCTTTATCGACTGAATCCAGCTCGCCGTCTTTCATCGCTGCGGCCTTTCGTCGCCGTCCGTTTTATCTTTGCGCCCCGCCGTCGCCGGTCTCCAGCGCCAACGATCGATAACGACGCAGCATATAATATGCCTCTATTTTGACGAACTGTCAATAGAAACCGCTAGTTTATGTTCATCCGTGATCTAACGGTGGTACACGCGACGGTGTCGTCGACGACGCCGTCGCCCCACCATCCATGAGACTACGCTCGCATTTCCACGAGAGCGCGGAAACGTCCGCGGACGGGACGAAGACGGACTACTACGTCCTCGGCGGTGGTCATCTCGGCGCCGCCGTCGCCCGACAACTGAGTGTCGCGAGTCATCCCGTCACCTTCGTCGGCGGCGTCGACGTGGCTGACGTCCCGTCGATACGAGGCGATCCGTCGTCGGTCGCGGTGCTGCGTGACGCCGGCATCACGGCGACGTCGACGGTCGTCGTGGCGACACCGGACGACGGACGGAACCTACTCGTCGCACAGCTCGTCCGGACCCGCTTCGACGTGGCCGACATCTTCGTCGTCGTCCACGCGCCGGACCGAACCGGCCTTGTCGCCCAGGCGGGACACGAGCCGATCTGTGCGACAACGGTGCTGGCCGACGGCGTGGTGACCGATATTCGTCCCCGACTCAAGGAGGCTGATGCAGCGTGAAGGAACTCGAACGCGATCTCGGACTTCCGTCGGTCCTCGCTATCAGTATCGGCGCGATGATCGGGAGCGGCATCTTCATTCTTCCGGCGCTCGCCCTCGAAATCGCCGGTCCTGCCGTCGTCCTCGCCTACCTCCTCGCCGGACTCCTCGTGATCCCGGCCGCGCTCTCGAAATCCGAGATGGCGACGGCGATGCCCGAGGCCGGCGGCACGTACATCTACATCGAGCGCGGCATGGGGCCGCTTCTCGGCACGATCGCCGGTGTCGGGACGTGGTTCTCGCTCTCGTTCAAAGGCGCGCTCGCACTCGTCGGCGGCGTCCCCTACCTGTTACTCCTGCTCGACCTTCCGCTCCAGCCGGTCGCGCTGGGGCTGGCGACGCTTCTGATACTCGTGAACATCGTCGGCGCGAAACAGACGGGACGACTCCAGCTCGCCATCGTCGTCGTCATGCTGGCGGCACTGGGCTGGTTCGCCGCCGGGAGCGCGCCGAGCGTCCAGTCGACGAACTACGCCGGCTTCTTCGACTCGGGTGTCGGCGGCCTGCTCGCTGCGACCGGGCTAGTGTTCGTCTCCTACGCTGGCGTCACCAAGGTCGCGAGCATCGCCGAGGAGGTGGAGGATCCCGGGCGCAACATCCCGCTCGGCATCCTCGGCTCGCTCGCGTTCACGACGATACTGTACGTGGCCATCGTGGCCGTCCTCGTCGGGATCACGGACCCCGGAAGCGTCGCCGGCTCGTTGACGCCGGTCGCCGTCGCCGCCGAGGTGACGCTCGGGGAGGCTGGGGTCGTCGCCGTCATTCTCGCGGCGATCCTGGCACTCGTTTCGACCGCTAACGCCGGCATCCTCTCCTCGTCGCGCTATCCGTTCGCGATGAGCCGTGACAAGCTGGCGCCGCCGTCGCTCTCGACCGTCAACGAGCGATTCGGGACGCCGGTCACCTCGATCACGCTCACGGGCGTCGTGTTGCTGGCACTCATCGCGTTCGTCCCGATTCTCGACATCGCGAAACTCGCGAGCGCCTTCCAGATCATCGTGTTCGCCCTGATCAACCTCGCCGTCGTCGCGTTCCGGGAGGGTGAGACGGCGTACGACCCCGAGTTCACCTCGCCGCTGTACCCGTGGCTGCAGATATTCGGCGCCATCACGGGCGTGCTCCTCCTGACACAGATGGGGACGGTCGCGCTCGCTGGTGCGGCCCTCATCACGCTCGGGAGCGTCGTGTGGTATCTGGTCTACGTCCGACCGCGTGTCCGGCGGGACGGCGTCGCGACCGACGTGGTTCGGCGGCAGGTCGGTCGGGACGCCCTCGTCGACGTCGAGAGCGAAGCGGGCGAGAAACCGCACACGGTGCTCGTCGCGCTGACCAAGGCCGTCGGCGAGGGTCGCGAACGCTCGCTCGTCGCCATGGCCGCCGACATCGTCCGTCCGCACGACGGCCGTGTGGTCGTCGTCCGGTTCGAGGAGATTCCGGATCAGGCACCGCTCACCGAGTCGGCGACCGTGCAGTCGGCGGCCGACATCTCCTTCGAGACCCGGGTCGAGGCGCTCGCGAGCGAGTTCGATGTCGCCGTCGAGGCCGACGAAATCGTCAGCCACGACACGAAACACGCCATCGTCAACTTCGCCGATCACCACGGTGTGGACATGATCGTCGCCGAACACGAGCCGCTCCGTCTCCGATCGCGACTGCTCGGCGACCCGATCGACTGGATCGTTCGGCACGCAACCTGTGACATCCTCCTCGTCGACAACGTCGGCTACGATGCCCCCGAACGGGTCGTCCTTTCGGGCGACGGGAGCCCGTACGACTCCCGTGCCGTGTCGGTCGCAGAGGCGCTCGCGACAGCCAACGACGGGCCCCTCTCGCTCTGGTATCCCGCCGGAGACGACGACGACACGAGTAAATACCGGAGCACTATGGACGACTACCAGGCAGCGCTGTCGGAACTGCTCGACGTTCCCGTTCGAGCCGAATCCGTTCGAACCGACGGCGGTCGGCCGGTCGACCCCGACGTACTCGTCCGCGCCGGCGCCGACCACCGGTTCCGGGCCGCCCTCTTCGACGACCGACCGGTCGTGCCGAGTCCGGGTTGTACGACCATTACGGTGTATCCACACACCGACCGTCGTCCGCCGATAACCCGACGACTCCTCGAACGACTCGTCTTCTGAGCGGCCCGGTCGGGATCGGTCACCGAACCGGGCTGCCGGCCCCCTGGCAGTCCGGAGGACCGGAAGGGCGGATTTTTACCGCCTGACCGGCTACGCTCCCCTATGACTCATCCCGGCCCCGACGCGGGTGACCGCGTCGCACTCGCCTGTCCCTCCTGTGCGACCGGCGGGACGACGGTCCACGAGGTGCTGAAACCCGGCGGCCACGTCACCGTCCGCTGTACGGAGTGTGGCCACGTCCACAAGGAGCGCTACGATCCGCCCGAAGAGACCGATGTCGACGTCGTCGTCTCGCAAGACGACGAGTCGCTGACGACTACCGTCGGCGCGCCCCCGTCCGAGACGGTCGCGCTCGGCGAGGAGTTCGTCGTCGACACGTCCGAGGCGATCATGCAGGTGCGGATCACGGCGATCGAACTCGACGGAGACCAGCGCGTCGAGGAGGCCACGGTGGCGGATATCGAGACGCTCTGGACGCGCGCCGTGGACAACGTCCGCGTCAACGTGACCATCCATCCGAACGACGGTCGGCGCGACGACTCGCGGAGCGTCGCCGTGTCGGTGCCCGGTGACCACGAGTTCACCGTCGGCGAGACGGTCGAGTTCGCGGACGAGGAGTTCGAGATCACCGGCATCCAGGTGCGCGGCGACGCCCCCGAATATCGCTTCGAGAAACTCGACCACGACGGCGACGTGGTGTTCGCGAAAGACGTCAAGCGGGTGTACGGACGCGACGTGACCTCCGCCGCGTGGTCGGCGTGGTAACACGAACATGGACTTCGCTCGCGCGAGACGCGAACTCGTCGACCGCCTGATCGAGGAGGGGCACGTCGACCGGCCGGTAACGGAACGGGCGATGCGTGCCGTCCCGCGCCACGAGTTCGTCCCCGCGGAGCGCCGTGAGGCGGCCTACCGCGACCGGCCGCTCCCCATCGGCGAGGGCCAGACCATCAGCGCGCCACACATGGTGGCGACGATGACCGACTTGCTCGCACCCGCCGACGGCGACCGTGTTCTCGAAATCGGCACCGGCTGTGGCTACCACGCCGCCGTGACGAGCGAAGCGGTCGGTTCGGGCACCGTCTACAGCGTCGAGGTCGAACCCGCGCTGGCCCGGGCGGCCCGCGACCGACTCGACCGTCTCGGCTACGACGTTCGCGTCCGCGTCGGCGACGGTGATGCCGGCTGGCCCGAGCACGCCCCGTACGACGGCGCGTACCTCACCTGTGCCCCCGAATCGGTCCCCGAGGCGGTCGTCGAGCAGGTGCGGCCTGGTGGGCGAGTCGTCGCGCCCGTCGGCCGCGGCCGGCAGCGACTCGTCCGGTTGACCCGCCGCGCCGACGGCGGCACCGACCGCGAGACACACGGCGCCGTCCGGTTCGTGCCGATGCGGGAGTCGGAGGGCTGAGGTCCCAAGCGTATCCTTGATATGCACCGGCGCCAAGGGACTGATATGGATCCCGCGGTGTTGCGCGAGGACATGGTCGACGGCCTCGACCACGCTCTCGGCGGTCTCGACGAGGCGGTCGGGGTGGCGATGCGGACGGTCCCCCGACACGTCTTCGTCGAGGATCGGCCATACGACAACCGCACCGGCGACCACGCCGGGACGGACGTCCTCGCCCCCCGAACCGTCGCTCGCCTGCTCGAAGCCCTCGCCGTCGACGACGAGGACGACGTGCTTGTCGTCGGCGTTGGCGTCGGCTACACGGCCGCCCTTCTCGCGGAACTCGTCGACGATCGACGCGTCCACGCAGTCGACATCGCCCGCCGACTCGTCCTCGACGCCCGCCGGAACCTCGGCCAGGCGGGCTACGAGGGCGTTCTCGTCGACCGTCGCGACGGGGCGGACGGCCTCCCGGAGTACGCCCCTTTCGACCGCATCCTCGTCGAGGCGGCCGCCGTTCGACCACCGCGCCCCCTGATCGACCAGCTCGCCCCCGGCGGTCGACTCGTGATGCCCCTCGGAACGCCGGAGGGGACGCTCGTTGCGGCGGAACCCGACGACTCCCCGGAGGGGTACGCGGTCGTCGAGGAGTTCGGCCGGACGACGATTTCCCCCCTCCTCGTCGACGGTGAACAGGCCGGCGGGGTCACGCGCAACCGCACGAAACGCGAGGACCGCGAGTTCGCCGAACAGGGTTACTTCGCGCGCACGGGCTGGGAGCAGGATTGGATCGACTGGGAAGATCGCCTCGACGGCGGCCGCGGCCACCACCGGCGGTGAGTCGCCGCCGGTCCGTCGAGCGCGGCGTACTGTGGCTGCCCCGCCGTCTCGTTTGCGGGAGCGATGCGTAGCCGTCGTCCCGACGCGTCGGCCGGCACGTCGACGAGAACGATCACGAGTACTCGCCAATCCATAGGCGGACTTCGCGTACCGGCCGGAAATGCCCTAGTGACGAGGTGGTACTTACCTGCCTCGAACGACCAGTAGCTTCGTATTTCCGCGCCGGTCGACGTAGCCACTCCCGGCCGGCGGTTTCACCTCGATTACTAGTGTCCCCTCGTCCTGATTCGCCCGGAGCGTTGGTGCCACCGAGACGCTCGCCGTGCCGTCTTGGCCGGTCGTCTCCGTCCGGACGCCGTCGAGGTCGGCGCTGCCCGCCTTGACGAGCACCGTCGCGTCCGCGACAGCCGATCCGTCGGCGCCGACAACAGTCAGTTCGATGGTACTGTCGCCGGGACCGACCACCTCGGGATTGGGTCGCACGTCGAGTTCCGTCGTCGATAACCCCTGAATCCCGGTCAGCATGTTCATCATCACGCTCAGACTCGCAACACCGATGACGAGAGCGATGACGAGTCTGATCGGTAGTCCTTCGATCGCCCGCTGGTCCGATCGGAACGCGTCGAACATGTGCTGGCGTGGCCCCGACTCCATACTTGAACCTTCACACCCGGAGTTATACGCGAAGACGCGGCCACGCCGCACGATGAACGTGCTCGGACGAACGGCATCGGACGGACCGCTCGCGCGCCTCGGCAGCTACCGCGCCGCCGACGGGAGCGACGGTGCGGCGGTCGGTCTGGATCTGGACCGGCCGCACGCAGCCCTCGTCGTCGGCAAGCGCGGCTACGGCAAGTCACATACGCTCGGCGTCCTCGCCGAGGAGGCGGCGCGAGCGCCGGGCATCGCGCCCGTCATCGTCGATCCGATGGGCGAGTTCGACGGTCTCGCCGACGGATCGATTCCGGCGCAGGTCGTCGAGGCCCCGGCGGTACGCGCGTCGGCCGTGCCGCCGTCGGCGTGGCCCGCACTCTTCGATCTCTCGACGACCGATCCGGTCGGCGCGCTGCTCTGGGAGGCCGCTCGGGAGGCCGAGACGCTCGACGCGATGGTGGCCCGTGTCGACGACGCCACCGTCACCGACGGCGTCCGCCGCGCGGCCCGAAACCACCTTCGCCTGGCCGCGTCGTGGGCCGTGTTCGCCCCCGACGGCCTCGACGCTGCCGCGTTGCTCTCCGGAGAGGCGACCGTCCTCGACTGTTCGGGACTCCCTCACCGGGCGGCGTCGGCGCTGGTTCGTGGCGTCACCGCGGGTGTGTATCGTGCCTGCGTCGAGCGCCGTCCCGCACGGCTCCCGTGGCTCCTGCTCGATGAAGCGCACGCATTCTTCGACGGCGTCGCGGCGCCGGCGCTGGAGACGGTGTTGACGCGCGGACGGAGTCCCGGCGTCTCGCTGGTGGCGGCCACCCAGCGACCGGGATCGCTCCCGGCCGTGGCCATCTCGCAGTCGGACCTGCTGGTCGCCCACCGGCTGACCGCCGAAACGGACGTCGAGGCGTTGGCGGGTGCGACGCCGACGTATCTGACGGGGACGCTCCGCGATCGACTCCCGTCCGACCCGGGCGGCGCCGTCGTCGTCGACGACGTGACCGAGTCGGTCCACGGGGTGCAGGTTCGGCGGCGGGAGACGCCCCACGGCGGCGCCGATCCGCGGGCGAGCGACCGACACCCAGCCGGGAACACGAAAGACCGATGACCCGCGGTGCTCATCGTGGGCTATGGCCTTCCCGCTCGGTTCCCGCGACGTGGTCCCGCTGTTCGGCGCACTCGTCGCCGGCTTCGCCGCCTTCCTCATCACCGGCTACTTGACGCTGTTCGACATCGCGACGCTCGACTCCGACCTCGTTTTCGTCTCCATCGGCGTCGTCATCGGGTACGTCAGCGCCCGCGTCTCCGAGGAGTAACCGGCTCCGCCGACACCCCCGGCGTCCTCCCACCGGCGGACGCCGGTCACTCGCCATCGAGGTCGGTCCCACAGTCCGGACACGCCCCGTCGACGACGGGGACGGGCGTCGTACACTCGGGACAGTAGTCGAGGTAGCAGGCCGGGTCGCCCATAGCCGCGCTTCGGGCCGCGTGAGGGTAAGCGTTCGGCGCGAACAGTTAATCCGCTGGCCCCTGTTGGCCGCGACATGGACCCACGCGTCGCGGCCGTGGGCACGTCCGCCTTCGGCCGCACCGATCTGACGGGACGGGACCTCTTCAGCGCCGCCGTCGCGGAGGCGTTCGCGGACGGTCCCGACCCGGCCGAGGTGGTCGACGCCGTCTACGTCGGCAACCAGTCCGAGTCCTACGAACACCAGATCATGTACGGCACGCTCCTCGCCGAATGGTGCGGGCTGCGCCACGTCCCCGCCGAACGCGTCGAGGGGTGTGCCGCCGCCGGCGCCCTCGCCCTACGTCACGCCGTCGAGGACGTTCGCTCCGGTCGACGGGATGCGGTCCTCGCTTGCGGTGTCGAGAAGATGACCGCCGGCGGCACCGCGGGGGCGACGAACGCGCTCTCGGCCGCCTTCGACCGGGCGCTCGAACAGCGTACCGGCGTCACGGCTCCGAGCCAGTACGCCCTTCTCGCCCAGCGCTACCTCCACGACACCGAGGCGACGGAGCGGGACCTGGCCCGCATCGCGGTGAAAAATCACGCGAACGGCGCCGCAAATCCGCGCGCGCAGTTCCAGCGGGAGACGGACGTGGAGACGGTGCTCGACTCCGACTACGTCGCGCCACCGCTGAAACTGTTCGACTGTGCGCCGGTCACCGACGGCGCCGCCGCGGTCCTCGTCGCGAACGCAGACGTGGCGGCACGATTCGACGACGACCGGCCGACGGTTCGAGTGGCCGGCGTCGGCGCCGGCGCGAACAACATCGGGGTCGCCGACCGCAACCTCACGTTCGTCGAAGGAGCACACGAGGCAACCACGCACGCCTACGACGAGGCGGGCGTGGCGCCAGCCGACATCGACGTGGCCGAGGTCCACGACGCCTTCACGGTCTGTGAGGCGCTGCTCTCCGAGGCCGCCGGCCTCGCCCCCCGGGGGCGCGGCTACGAGAGCGCGCTCCCACCCGCCGAGCGCTCGGACGGCTGGACCGACACGCACCTGAGCACGAGCGGCGGCCTCAAGGCCCGCGGCCATCCCATCGGCGCCACCGGCCTCGCGCAGGCCGTCGAAGTGTACGAACAACTGACCGGCACGGCGACGCCGACCCGACAGGTCGACGACGCGACGGCCGGCCTACTCATCAACGAAGGTGGCGTCGCCGACGCCGTCACCGTCGCCCACGTCCTCACCACATGACTGACGACACCGATCCCACGACCGCACCGCTCACCCGCGACGACCTGACCGCCGACAGCCCCTTCACCCTCCCCGGCTTCTTCGCGGCGCTCGATTCGGGCGACTTGCTCGCCGCCGTCTGCGAGGACTGCGGGAAGCGACTGATTCCGCCCCGCCCCGCGTGCTACGCCTGCGGCGGGCGGCATCTACACGTCGATCCACAGCCGAAAACCGGGACCGTCGTCTCCTACACCGAGGTGCGGACGCCGCCGTCGGCGCTCGCGGACCGAGCGCCCTACACCGTCGCTATCGTCGAACTCGACTCGGGGGCGCGGCTGACGGGACGGGTTACCGTGCCGTACGCCGAGGTCGACATCGGGATGGCGGTTCAGTTGATCGCTCGGCCACCCGACGACGACGAACGGGAGATGGCGCTCTCGTACGAAGAAGAGTGGCCGATCCACGAGTTCGAGGCGGTCTGAGCCGTCGCTCGTGAGTTGAAATCAGGAAGAACGCCCGGAGCGGGATCGTGAACCACGGTCGTTCTGCTCACCGACTCGCGGCTTCGCCGCTCGTCTTCGAGGCGCGTCGCCTGACACCTCGCGCGTTCTTGGTGTCATGTAGCGCCGTCCGGCTCGTCAACGTGCTGCTTGGCAATATCTCGATACACCCGCGCAACCCGTATGAGCGATGCCATATCGCCAGACTGCATCCATTTCTCGGTTAGTCTGACGGAAGATACCGGTAAGAGTGTCTGGACTGCTGTCACTCAGTGGCAAAACAAGGCAAAACAGCATCAACAGCCTCACCACAGAATTTTTTATTAGTCGGAATGAGGATGTCCTGTGTGGAATTAAGACATCTGAATTACATATACCCTCCTAACCAAGTTCTATCTCTTACTGACAAGTGTCTCTCCGTGGGGCCTGTAAGAGTTGATGTAACCTTTACCAGAGTCTGTGTATCAATAGTACTCCTCCTCACGATTGTCGAACTATCCGTGTTCGGGGTTCCCGAATCCCCCAGTCCGTACAGCTACGAGTTCTATCTGATGGTCCTACTGTCCGTACTCATACTTGTTTACCTGAAGAAGTTCCACAAGCACTTGGTGAAGTCAGCGGACGAGTTCATCGATATAGCCAAGGAGAACAAGGAGGACCCGCTGGTCGAAACCGTCGGTACCTCCGAAGCGGACCTCGCTCCAGATCAGGTGAAGAAGGACCTCGAAAACTTGCTGTACAGGGGTTTTCATCCTATTACCATGCTCGGAGGGGGCTTGGCTGTGTTCGCTCTTTCGGTTGTACTCGTATGGATATTTGGGTCGGAGATCAGCCAGCCTACGGTGGCGAGATTCAGTAGCTTCGTGAACGGGATGATAGTCGTCCCGATAGCGTACTTTTTCATCTACTCCAAGAACATACGTAAGTACATAATCGACGTACGTTTCTTCGACCCAGACGGTGTCGGTGGGCTACATAGAACGGGGAGTGCGGTCGTCTCAGTAGCGACGTATCTAATCGTCCACATTACTCTACTCTCCGCCATTGTATCGGCGCTCTACTTCGCCGGACAGACGGGTTTCCTGCTCACCGTCTCTGCGATACTAGTGGGTTGGGTGGCGCTGGTCCTTGGCGGGACGGCCTTACTGACGGTCTTGATACGGAGAAAGCTCGTTGACGTACGGAAGCGTAAGGCGATGCAGATGGAAAAGAAGTTCAAGAAGATAGAACACCGCTTCTGGAGCGAGGAGACGGAACCGGATTTAGAGGATTCGATGGCTATACTGGCCATGCAGAGCCAGTACCGCGAGATGTCACGGATGAACATGTGGCCTATCAACCTCGTCAATCTCGCTAAGCTCATCGGGAGCGTCGCCATATCGCTGGCTTCGGTTATCGTGTATATGAACCAGCTCGGAATTATGTAGGTATAGTCAGCTACCGTGTCGTAATGCATTATCGTACATCCGAAGCGGTCGCCACAGCCCAATCGCAGCTAGCCGTTCTTGAAACTGATTGTTGTTCATATCGTCAGGCGTTACAGGAATAAGTCGAAAACGAGGCTGAACCTCTCTATTCAGCACGCTACTCCTGTCATATCCTGAGGGTTTCAACAGAGCCACTCAGTAGTCTTTGCGCCACTCCGGCCCGTCGTAGGCGTCGACGTAACACCGCTTGTGTACAGACTCCTCGCGTTTGTTCGGGACGACTTTTCCAGGCACTCTCTCCGCAAAGGTCGCACTCGGCCGCGTGTCTCGCCTGTCGGGCGTCGGGTGAGAGGTTCTCGGGATGCCCATCGAACGATGCCCTTTCGCCTAACGACAAAATGGTCTCCTCAAATTCTCGCAAGGCCGGCTCTCCACTTTCGATCAGCTTGATAGTTTCCACGACCCCGTTACTAAGCTGAACCGGGCTGGATATGTCTACAATCCTCCCGTCAGCTTTGAGATCGGCTTGAATTTGGTCGTGATGTGCCTTCACAGCTTTTTGCGTGAGTCGAATCACCAGCTTAGCAAGCTGGTACGTCTTCCGAGCGAGTGTTGGATGAGATGGGTCTACAGGATTCGGGATTTTTGTTGGATGAGTGATGGAGCCGTCGGTTCTACCAATTTCCCACTCAATAAGTAACCTGACAGCCTCTAAGTCCCCGATGTCTCTCATGCGAACCTGTATCAAACCCTCGAATAATAGCTTTTCATCGAGCAGGATAGACGATTACCGGGCGGCATTCGATTTGAGGGGGAATCACCAGCTGTAACCGCATATACCGTCTTATATCACATCCCAGCCGGAGCCGCTGCACTGTGAACAGAGGTCGACACCGTAAGCGCCACTACCATTACAAGGACGGCACCTCTCCAGTCTTTCTCCTCGACGGAGTCGGAACTTGTGGCGTCCGCTCCCGCCACATGACGGGCACTCGCCGACCCCTTCGACCCCGGTGCCGCCGCAGTAGGCGCAATCAACGACTTCCACATCCGGCTGTCTTTGTCCCATACTTTGGCAATCACACGCAAGGGATGGAAATAGTTACGACCGGGTATTGGCACCGGACGACTCTGCTTGGCCTATTGGTTCTCAGGTAGAGTTTAGCAGCTTCTACGCTCTCCTTCATCGAGGGCGATACTTCCATCCTGATGAACTTGGAAGTCAAGCGAAAACTGTTCGCAACGTGGTAGTTAACCACATCGAGTCGGCTCGATCACCGCAGTCCTCACCTGTGATCGTACTTTTGGTGCATGGTCGCACGACCGGCTACTCGATGTATTCGCCATAGATTGATCTGCAAACTGTGGATAGAGACGCTGAGAATACGGAGCGCCCGGAGCGGGATTTGAACCCGCGTCACGACCGTGACAGGGTCGTATGATGGGCCACTACACCATCCGGGCCTTCGCATCTAATCCGAGCGGGGACTGGGAAATAAGACTTGCCATCTCGGGTCGCCATGAGATGCGGTATCGCGGCGCGTTGCCGAAACGGCTTTGTACCGGAAGCACGCATGGGAACCCGTACCGAGCCCGATCCGGCGGCGCCGGCCGGCGGGTTGATTAGCCCTGCGTCACGGTTCTTTGGCAAGGGTTATATGGGTGGGCCTACAAAGGCGCCGTAGTATCTCGTGATAACTTCTCCACCCACTCATCCATGGTAGACGTAAGCCAACACAAACTGGTTCCGGAGCACACAGTCCTCGACGACCCTGACCGCGTCGACGAGGTACTCGCGGAGTACAACGTGAGCAAGACCAACTTGCCGAAGATCAAGACGAGCGATCCGGCGTTGCCCGAGGATGCCGAGGTGGGTGACGTGATCGAGATCGTTCGCGACTCTCGTACCACTGATCAAGCAACGGTATACCGACTGGTGGTCGAATGAATCGACAGAGCCGACGCACGATTTCACGGGAGTATTTCTCACAGGAACGGCTCGCCGAACACCACTTCCGTTCGTTTAACGCCTTCCTCGACCGGGGGATGCAGGAAGTCGTCGACGAGAAAGAGCGGATCGAGACGGATATCGGCGACAAGGAGGGACAGGAACCCGTCTTCGTCGAACTCGGCGACGTGCGCGTGGAGACACCCCGTGTTCGTGAGGCCGACGGGAGCGAGGAACTGCTCTACCCGCAGGAGGCCCGCCTGCGGAACATCACCTACGCCGCTCCGGTGTTCATGGAGATGGCCATCGTCCGCGGCGGCGAGGAGGAGGAGGAAGTCGTCGTCGACTCCACCGAAACGAAGGTCGGTCGCATGCCGATCATGGTCGGGTCGCGGCGGTGTAACATCGCCGAACTCACGCGCGAGGAACTGATCGACATCGGTGAGGACCCGGTCGACCCCGGCGGCTACTTCATCGTCAACGGCTCCGAGCGGGTGCTGATGACGAGCGAGGACCTCGCACCGAACAAGATCCTCGCGGAGTACGACACCAAGTACGGCGACGAGATTCAGGTCGCCAAGACGTTCAGTCAGCGCCGGGGATACCGCGCTCTAGTCCTCTGTGAGCGCAACCGCGAGGGCATCCTCGAAGTGTCGTTCCCCTCCGTCTCGGGGAGCGTCAACTTCGTCACGCTGGTCCGGGCGCTCGGCCTCGAATCCGACGAGGAGATCGTCCACCGCGTCAGCGACGACCCCGAAATCGTGAAGTTCATGCTGGAGAACCTGGAGATGGCCGAAGTTCAAAGCGAGGAGGAGGCCATCGAGACGCTCGGCAAGCGGGTCGCCGGCGGGCAGGGGAAGAACTACCAGCTGAAACGCGCCAACTACGTCATCGACCGCTACCTGCTCCCGCATCTCCACGAGGAGGGCGTCGAGGAGGAGGAGGTCCGCATCAACAAGGCGTACTACCTCTGCCGGATGGCGGAGGCGTGTTTCGAACTCGCCTTGGAGCGCCGCGAGGCCGACGACAAGGACCACTACGCGAACAAGCGCCTGAAGGTGAGCGGCGACCTGATGCGGGACCTGTTCCGGACGGCCCTGAACAAGCTGGCCCGCGACGTGAAGTACCAGCTCGAACGCGCGAACATGCGCAACCGACAGTTGACGGTCAACACCGTCGTCCGGTCGGACGTGCTGACCGAGCGGCTGGAACACCCCATCGCGACGGGCAACTGGGTGGGCGGCCGCTCGGGCGTCTCCCAGCTGGTCGACCGTACGGACTACATGGGCGTGCTGTCGCACCTCCGCCGGCTGCGCTCGCCGCTCTCGCGGTCCCAGCCCCACTTCGAGGCGCGGGACCTGCACGCGACCCAGTGGGGTCGCATCTGTCCCTCCGAGACGCCGGAGGGGCCGAACTGTGGGCTGGTGAAGAACTTCGCGCAGGCGATGGAGCTC
>Ga0207757_100369_pt1 | contig 31718 bp, 30 predicted proteins | sample A23P3SouthBayCA_2_FD_187752 | JGI IMG/M metagenome (GOLD analysis project Ga0207757, IMG submission 187752) | Aerobic enrichment media microbial communities from Eden Landing Ponds, California, USA - A23 P3 (2) (SPAdes) | ecosystem: Environmental > Aquatic > Marine > Unclassified | place...
ACCGGTCGTAATCGATCTCCGGTACCTCGAACTCGACCATGCCGATGGGTGTGCGACGCCCCCCGATAAGCCTTCTCCTTGCGACTCACGACCGGAACGTGCCTCCACGCCCGCGAGAGCTGTTCACACGCCGCTTCCCCGCTCACTCGGAGCGGTCCCCAACTGACTCACAGGCCGCTTCCCGTCCGACGCCGCCGTCACGGTCGCTGCGTCGTACGCGACCCGCTCAGGGCCCCAGACCGTCGCCGACCGGCCGCTGGCCGCCGGAGAGCGACCCGATTCGGCCGGAACTGACGTGACCCAAAGGCACTTTTTCCTCCGTTCGTTACTCTCGACAACGGATGTCTCGCAGCCCCTCGCTGCCGGAGCGCCCCAGACTGGAGCTGGACCCCGATATGTCGCCGTCGGAACGGCTCGGAGCGCTGCGGGAGCACTACGACCAACTCCTGGAGGTGAACCGGGAACTCGAACAACAGCTCGCGACCGCTCGGGAGCGACGCCAGTCGCTGACCGACGACGTCGACCAGCTCGAACGCGAAAACGAGACGCTCAAGACCTCCTCGCTCTACGTCGCCACCGCCGAGGAGATCGTCGACGACAGCGTCATCGTCAAACAGCACGGCAACAATCAGGAAGTCCTGACCGAGCTGCCCCCACAGTTCCGCGAGACTGTCGACGCCGGCGACCGCGTCGCTATCAACGACTCCTTCGCCATCCAGAACCAGCTCGACGCCGAGACCGACGCCCGCGCCCAGGCGATGGAAGTCGACGAGTCGCCCGACGTCACCTACGAGGACATCGGCGGCCTCGACGAGCAGATCCGCGAGGTCCGCGAAGCCGTCGAGGAACCGCTGGTCAACGCCCAGCAGTTCGCCGAAATCGGTATCGAACCACCCAGCGGCGTCCTGCTCCACGGCCCGCCCGGGACCGGCAAGACGATGCTCGCCAGAGCCGTCGCCAACCAGACCGACGCCACGTTCATCAAGATGGCCGGCTCCGAGCTCGTCCGCAAGTTCATCGGCGAGGGGTCACGGCTGGTCCGAGACCTGTTCGAACTCGCCGCCGAGCGCGAGCCCTCGATCGTCTTCATCGACGAGATCGACGCCATCGCCGCCAAACGAACCGAGTCCAAGACCTCCGGCGACGCCGAAGTCCAGCGGACGATGATGCAACTGCTCTCCGAGATGGACGGCTTCGAAGAGCGCGGGGAGATCCGCATCATCGCCGCCACCAACCGCTTCGACATGCTCGACCGCGCTATCTTGCGCCCCGGTCGCTTCGACCGCCTCATCGAAGTTCCCGAGCCCGACGCCGAGGGACGGACCCGCATCCTCGAGATCCACAGCGCCGATATGAACCTCGCCGCCGGTCTCGACTTCGGCGGCCTGGCCGCCCAGACGGACGGCTTCTCCGGCGCCGAACTCGCCAGCCTCGCCACCGAGGCCGGCATGTTCGCCATCCGCGACAGCCGCACTGAAGTCCGCATGACCGACTTCGAGGACGCCCTCGAGAAAGTCGAGGAGGGCGACGCCACCGACGGCGTGCCGATCGCTTTCTACTAGACCACCTTTTTGCTCGTCGCCCTTCCTCGCTCACTGCGTTCGCTGCGGAGAGGGCTCCTCGAAAAAGCTGGACCAAAAAGCCGCTCTCTCCCGACGGTCGAGAGCGGTGAACCGCGCCTCCGGCGCGGATGCCCGTGGTTTGCCTGCCTGTCCCCGAGTCGCGCGGCCGGCGCGAATGCGCCGGCACGCGCTCCTGGCCACCGCACCGTTCCGCGCCGCTCCGCCACGACCGCCGCACTGCTCCGCCACGACCGCCGCACTGCTCCGCCACGACCGCCCACCGCTCTAGCGCAACAGCCCGGCCAGCGCACTCCGACTCGTCCCCACAGCCACCGCTCTCGCGCAACTGTACAGAAAATCAGAGGGTGATCCGGACGATCACCGAGTCACCGATTCGCTACTATTGTTTTAAGCACTACATTGAAATACGATACGTGCGACCACATATCTAACCGAGCGGTGTCCATATAGCCATGCTCACCGGAGACGACGAGGACGAGCGAGGGACGGGGGGCACAGATCCCGAGACGAGGTTTCTGACCGACGGGGACGACCTCGACGCGGTCCGGTCAGAGGTCGTGTCGTTCGTCAAGGACTCGGTGACGAAAGCGAGCGCGCGCGGTGTCGTCGTCGGGCTCAGCGGGGGGATCGACTCGACGCTGACCGCGACGCTGGCCGTCCAGGCGCTCGGGAGCGACCGCGTCCTCGGCCTCGGACTCCCCGCACGAGAACCAGACGACAGCGTTCAGGAGGCCCGCACCATGGCCGAGGGGCTGGGCATCGAGTTCCGGGAGTGTGACTTGCGGCCGCTGGTCGACCTCTTCGAGGACCACGTCGCGCCCGAGGTCGCACCCACGGGCGGCCGAACAGCGGTCGGCAACGTCGTCGCGCGCCTCCGGATGGCCGCGCTGTACTACGCCGCGAACGCCCGCTCGCTGCTGGTCTGTGGGACTGCCAACCGCTCGGAGTTGCTCCTGGGCTATTTCACCAAGTTCGGCGACGGCGCCGCGGACCTCTTTCCGCTGGGTGACCTCTACAAGACCGAAGTCCGGGCGCTGGCGAGCCACATCGGCGTCCCGCGGCGGATCGTCGCCAAAGAGCCGACCGCGGACATGTGGATCGGCCAGACCGACGCCGACGAGATCGGCGCCCGCTACGAGACCGTCGACCCGGTCCTGCGACTGCTCGTCGACCGGAGCGAGCGCGTCGAAACTGCCGTCGCGGAACTCGACATCGACCCCACGGTCGCCGAGCGAGTCGCGGAGATGTACGTCGACTCGCTGCACAAGCGAGCGGTCCCGCCGACGCCCGGCGTCGACGGTCGGGGACAGGGCGGTTCGTCCTACCCGCTGCACCTCGCTCCGTTCTCCGACCGACTCTGACCGACCGGCAGCGTGCGGGGCTGGTGTGTGGTGCTGTGCGAAGAGTCGTTCGACCGGAAACGAAACCCCTTACTCCGCGAGTGGTCGAGATGCAGTATGACCACGATCCGGGTCGTGTGCGGCGCGGCCACCGGCCCGACGGCCATGTCGTCGTTCGACGCGGCGCTGGCCGACGCGAACCTCCACAACTTCAATCTCGTCACGCTCTCGTCGGTGATCCCTGCCGACGCGACCGTCAAGGTGGTGGCCACCGCACCGGACCTCGGCCCCGTCGGCGGGGGACTCTACGCCGTCGTCGGCCGCGAGACGCTCGCTCCCGGCGCCGACGGCGACGCCTGCGCGGGGCTGGGCTGGGTCCGCAGCGAGTCCGGGCGTGGGCTGTTTTACGAGGCCAGCGGTACCGACGCCGACGCCGTTCGCCGGGCAGTCGTCGCCGGCCTGGAGCGCGGGATGGAACTCCGCGAGTGGACGTTCGCGGTCGACCCCGAAGTCGTCGTCTCGGAGACCTCGGCGGCCGCCGGCAAGCACGCGACGGCCGTCGCCGTCGCCGCGTACGGTCGGAGTCACTCGCTGTTCGAGTGAGGCGACTGGCCGGCGCACCGACCGTTCGCGGGCCGTCACGGTCTGGTAGTGTCGCCTGCTACGCAGGGGTTAAGACCCCCCGGCCCATACTCGCCCGGAAGGCCCAAATGTACGGAAATTCGCCGCTCGGTGACGACGGGATGGAAGCCGAGGCGCTGACCGAGACCCAGCGTCGCCGCCTCGAACGAGACCTCTCCGCGGTCGCCGCACAGACCCGCGAACTGCTCCCCAGCGAGTTCGTCGTCGGTTCCGAACTCTCCGCCGGTACCGACGGCCCCGAGGCGACCATCGCCGTCCGCCCGCCGGTCGGCCCCGTCGTCTCCGCCGGCTACAGCCCCGAAGACGCCGACGTGTCCATCGACGAGGACGAACGCTCCGACCTCGCGCAGGGACTCGCCGCCAGCGCCGCCCTCCAGGTCAAGCAGGCCCTGGCCGAACACGACAGCCCGACAGCCCGCTGACTGCCGTCTTCCGTTTCTCGCTTCGCGACCCGTTTTGCGATCGGGACGAAACTATTGAGCAACTGCGGTGGCGCGCGCCGTTGAGTGTCCCGAGCCACTGCGAGGGCACGAGACGGCGTCGTGCGAGGGATGAGCGAGCGAGTGCAACGAGCGAGCGAATCGGTTGGGGAGGCGTGTGGTCGTCCGCTGTCGCGGCCGTCGGGAGAGAAAGCGTGAAAGCCCCCGGTCGCTCCGGTCGCGCGCCTCGCTGCGCGCTTCGCTCACTCTGTTCGCTGTAGTGCTTACGTCGTCGGGCTTCCCGGAGCGACCGGCCCCTTTCAGCCCCACCCGTATCGGCTGGTTCGACAGTCTGAGCGGGTGGGACCGAAAGGGGCGACCGGGTCGCCGAACCCCGGCGACGCAAGCCGCGAGGCGTCGGGGACGCCTCGGCCCGTGCGAGCGGGCCTGCGGCCCGCGAGCAGACACCGCAGCCCGGAGGGCGAGGAGCGCAGCGAGCCGCGGGAGGCGAGCCAGTCGGGGTCGCCGGCGCAGTGCGCCGGCTTCCGGCGAGGTCGAAGACCTCGCTTGGCTTTCACGCTGTCTGCGGTCGCTCTCACCGACCCATTACTCCAGTATACACGACCACGCCAGCGGGCCGAGGGCTTTCTACTCTCGTGATCAGTCGCGGTTGCGGTGCCGTCTGCAGTCGCGGGAGCGCCACTACAGACACCTACACCTGTTCAAGGAACTCGAACCCTCACTCCTCGACGGCGGCGGGCGGATTCCAGAACAGCGCGTAGCCGATGGTCCCGCTCGCGGGGAGGGTCCCGAGCGCGAGCGCGGTCCTGACCGACAGCGACACCGCCAGGCCGGCGAGCAACACGACGAGCAGCGTCGCCGGAATCGCCGCTAACACCGCATCCGCCGCTGTCACGCTCGCCGCGTCGCGACGCTCGAAACGAAACACGTGTGTCTCGGCTGACGACCGCAGCCTAATTAAATATTATTACTCAGTGGGCTGTGGCGGGATCGACCGCCGCGGCGGGCGTGGTCGGCGCAGTGGTGTGCTCGTCACTTCCCCCAGAACGGGTCCCTGTTGCGCCGCTTGTCGAGGTACATGTTGAGCGTTTCCAGTTCCGTTGCGGGGATGTCCTCGCTGAGTTCCTGCTCCAGAATTTTCGCGTGCTTTTCGGGGAGTTCGGCCCAGAGCTCGTCGCCCTCTTCGATCTGGCGGCCGACGGTCGGGCCGTCGATGGAGACGGCGGCCCGTTCTCCACGCGCGAGTTCGTCGACGTCTTCGCCCTCGTCCTGGATGGACTTGAGCAGGCCGACGCGTTCGGGTTCGGCCCCCTCGAACAGCGCGACGTTGGAGTTGCGCTTGAGGGTGCCGCCGAGGACCTCGACGCCGACGACGGCGGGGTCGGACTGGCGGAAGGTGTGGTCGTCGAGGATCCTGAAGCGCGCGGGGCGAGTGATGTTCTCCAGTACCTGGGACTGCTGGGCGCGCTCGATCTCTTCGACGTACTCCTCGTAGGACTCGACGAGGCGGTAGATGACGTCGTTCCCGAAGATCCGGACGTCCTGCTGGTCGGCCAGGTCGGCGGCGTCGTCGAGCACGTCGACGCCGAACGCGAGGATGCTCGTGTGTTTGGGCTCGTTGGCGGTCTCGGCGACGCGGATGTCGCGCGGGGCCACGTCACCCACCTCGGCGCGGACGATCGGGATCTCGGCCTCCGCGAGCGTCGACGCGATGGCCTCCAGGCTGCCGAGCGTGTCGGCCTTGACGACGACGCCTTCTTCGGCGGTGTCGACGGCGATATCAGCGAGTTCGGCCTCGACTTCGGCGACGACCTGACTCTCGTCGCGGTCGCCGACGACGCGGATCGGCGCGCCGGCCATCGCGTCGTCCAGGTCGGGCGCGGCGATCTTGATGCCGTCCGCGGCGCGCACGGCGTCGACCTGTTCGAACTGCCCCTCGGTGCGGATCTCTTCGAGCGGGCGGGGCTGCAAGAGCGCGCGGACCGTGGTGACGATGGGGCCGTTGACCCCACCGACGACGATACCGTCGTCCGCAGTGATCGTCCCGTCGTAGATGATGGCGTCGAGCGTCGTGCCGAACCCCTGCGTGTCGGTCACCTCCAGCACCGTGCCGGCGGCCGGGCCGGCGATGTCGACGGACATCTCGTCTTTCATGTAGCGCTGGGAGAGCCCCATCATCACGGTGAGCAGGTCGGGGACGCCCTCGCCGGTCTCGGCGGAGACGGGGACGACGCCGATGTTGTTCTGGAAGTCCTGCACGCGCCAGTAGAAGTCGGCCGAAAAGTCGTTGTCCGAGAGGTCGCCGATGAGTTCGTACAGCTGCTCGTTGAGCATGGACTCGACGCGGTCGGTCTGGGCGTCGATAGTCTGCTTGCTCGGCGCGTCGGGGTTGGGGTTCCAGCCGGGCGTGGTGTCGATCTTGTTCGCGGCGACGATGAACGGCGTCTGCGTACGCGTGAGGATGTCGATCGCCTCGAGGGTCTGGGGCTGAAAGCCGTCGTTGACGTCGACGACGAGGATCGCGATGTCGGCGAGCGCGCCGCCGCGCGAGCGCAGCGTCGAGAAGGAGTGGTGACCCGGCGTGTCGATAAAGAGCAGGCCCGGCAGGTCGAAGTCGTCGGGGTCGACGAGGTCGCCCGCGATCTCAGAGATCACGTCGAGCGGGACGGCGGTCGCGCCGATGTGCTGGGTGATCGCGCCCGACTCCCCTTCGGTGACGGCGGAGCCGCGGATCCTGTCGAGGAGGCTCGTCTTGCCGTGGTCGACGTGGCCGAGGACGGCGACGATCGGCGTTCGGAGCGTCTCGGCTGGCGGGTCGTCGGTGTCTGTGTGAGTGTCTGCCATCGTATCACCTGCAAAAGGTCAGTTGATCGTGATCAGTCCGGCGCGGCAGTTAAGTACGTTCATTTTCCCGCGCTGTGGGCGGCGTCGGTCGACGGACACGCAGTCGTCGCAGTCGACGGATGCGGCGCCATCGCAGTGGCTGTCATTCGGTCGTTACGTCGCCCTGCATGCCCCCGTGGACGGTGCAGGTGTACTGGGTGACCGCGGTGGCGAGGTCGCTCGTCATCGTGAACGCGAACGAGTCGCCGTCGTCGACCCAGTCGACTGCCGGGTCGTCCTCGTAGCTCCCCGCGACGGTCGGCTGCTGGGTGAGGAGGTCGCTGTCGTCGTCGGTCCGCAACGCGAACGGGTGACTGTCCCAGCCGCCGTTCTCGACCGCGTAGCGCGTGCCGGTCTCGAACACGAGCGTCGGGTTGTCGCCACCAGCTGGTGCGATCTCGTCGCCGCCGTCGGTCACCTCCCAGGCGCTGAAGCCGACGTTGTCGATCCGCACGTTGGTCGTTGGAATCGGCGTCTGTGTTGGCGTGGGCGTCGGCGTCTGTGTTGGCGTGGGCGTCGGCGTCTGTGTTGGCGTGGGCGTCGGCGTCTGTGTTGGCGTCGATGTCGGCGTTTGTGTTGGCGTCGATGTCGGCGTTTGTGTTGGCGTCGGCGTTTGTGTTGGCGTCGATGTCGGCGTTTGTGTTGGCGTCGGCGTCTGAGTAGGCGTCGATGTCGGCGTCTGTGTTGGCGTCGGGGCGTCGGTCTGCGTGGGCGTCGGGGCGTCGGTTTGCGTGGGCGTCGATGTCGGCATCTGCGTGGGCGTTGGGGCGTCGGTCTGCGTGGCTGGCGTGTTGGTCACGGTCTGTGTCGGGGTTGGCGCCTCGCCCGGCGGCGTCGCGGTTGGCGTGTCCCCGGCGGTATCGGTGTCGTCTCCGTCGCCCCCGCCGCTGCAACCGGCGAGACCGGCAGCGAGCGCCAGGGCCGTCGTCCGCAGGAGGGCTCGTCTTCGCATACCGTCTGTTCGGCCCGCCGACAGATAAACCCCTGTTCGGGCGCTCCGTCGCACCGGCCAGCAGCCCCAACCGGCAGTCGGCCGAGCACCGATGACTCGCCCCGCTCGGTCACGGCACCGGGCGACCGAAAGACGCGTCCACCAGTCGAGCCCGCAGAGTGACTGACCGACGACGAATGGGAGTGTTTTTGCCACACACCGTCGTACCCGTGTGGCATGGCAACGCGTGAGACACAGGGGCGCACGAACGGCGGTGGGAGCCTCCCCGGCGTGGTGCCGTTTTCGCTGTCGCACGTCACTCGGATGAGCTGGGCACTGGGGACGCGCACCGTCGAGGCCGACCCGTCGTCGCTGGTCGGCGCGTGGACACACACGGACTCCGGATGGGCCCTCTCGGTGTTCGAGGTGACGAACGCGACCGTCGTGTTCCGCGTGCGAACCCCGGCGGGTCGCGAGCGCTTCTACGGTGCCGCACGGATGGACTTCGCGGCGGTACGCCCGTCGCTCGCGACCGCCTCGGCGTGGCGTTGCGTCGACGACGGCGACCCCGAGTCGTCGTTCGGTCAGTAACTCGGCTGCTCCTCGCGGACGCCCTCGCGCTTGTTGACGACGCGAGCGAGCGTGAACAGGAGGTCCGAGAGGCGGTTCAGGTAGACGATGGCGGACTCGTTCACGTCGGGCTGCCCCTCGTAGAGCGCGACCGCGCGGCGCTCGGCGCGACGACAGACCGCGCGGGCCTGGTGGAGGCGGGCGCCGGGTTCGGAGCCGCCGGGGAGGATGAAATGCTCCAGCGGGTCGAGTTCCTCGTCGAAGTCGTCCACGAACTCCTCCAGCGTGTCGACGTGGCCGTCGTCGATCTGTGGGTCGTCCTCGTCGGGGTCGGGATTGGCGAAGTCGGCCTGGACGACGTGGAGGTGGTTCTGGACCGTGCGCAGGACATCGTCGATGTCGTCGTGTTCGGTGGGCCGCACCGAGCCGACCAGAGCGTTGACTTCGTCGACAGTGCCGTAGGCCTCGATGCGCGGACTCGTCTTCGACACCCGGTCCATGTTCCGCAGGTCGGTCTGTCCCTCGTCACCGCGACCGGTGTAGATCTTCATGCTCGCGAGTGGGGCCGCCAGCGACTTAATTCCGGACACGACCGCCCGGCCCTGTGCTGGCCGGAGGCCGCCGATCGTCCACCACGTCGACGGGAGAACTGCCACGCCGACGAGAAACCAGCACGTTCAACTGCCGGGGTCGCGAACGGCCGGGTATGACGAAGACGATCGCGAAAGAGTGTCCGGTCTGCGAGGCCGAGCGGGAGTTCTTCCGCGCGGCGAGCACGGAGGTCCACCTCGGCGAGAAAGTCAAGTGGCACTGTCCGGAGTGCGACCACGGCTTCGTCCGCATCGACGACGCCGTCGACACGAGCGCAGCCTGAGTGTCGACTCATCGCGTCGAAGCTCTGTTTCTGAAAGCGTCGCGCTGACACGCCGGAACAGACCCACATTTATACTCGTCGGCGGCGAAGCACGGTCGATGGCGACGCCAGTGCGCGTGCTCCTCGTCGACGAAGACGACGACGTGCTCGCCGTGACCCACGAGTTCCTCGAGCACGAGAACGAGGACTTCGACGTCGAGACCGTCACCAGCGCCGCAGACGCGCTCGACCGGCTGGCGGATGAACCGTTCGACGCCGTCGTCACCGACTACCGGATGCCTCAGACCGACGGCATGGCCCTCGCCAGCCAGATCGACGAGCGCCGACCCGAGGTGCCCGTCGTCCTTTTCACTGCCCACCAGGACGGGGCGTTCGAGCGCGAGGTGGCCGAATCGGACCTGGCCGGACTCGTCGCCAAGCGCACCGGCACCGAGCAGTACAGCGAACTTGCCGCGACGATCCGCGAGTCGATCGACTGAACGAGGCTGGGCGGCCCGCGACTGTTCGTCCCGCTCACTCCTCGTCGACCGGCGTCAGTGAGAGGACGATTCCGGTCCCGCCAAGGTCGCTCTCCTCGAAGTGCAGGCGGCCACCACAGGAGTCACACACCCACTTGACGATCCACAGTCCCAGGCCGCTGCCGTGGTTGAGCTGGGTGATATCGTCGGACTCGGTGACGACATCCCGCTCTTGTTCCGGGATCCCGGGACCGTCGTCGGCGACGCGGAGTTCGACGCGACCGTCCTCGCGAGCCGCCGCGACGCGGACGCGGGCCTCGCCGGGGACGTGTTCGGCGCTGTTTTCGAGGAGTTCGGAGAGCGCGAGCGCGAGGCGCCCGTCGCCGATGACGTCGACCGCGGGCACATCCGTCTCGACAGTCACTCCGTCCGCGCCGGTGTCGTCCTCGCGGAAGCGCTCGACCGCGTCGGTGACCAGAGCGGCGACGTCGACCCGTTTGTCGCGCGAGGAGCCGCGGCGCATCTGCTGGTCGAGCGAGCGCACCCGGTCACCAAGCGTCGCCACCTCGGAGGCCTTGTCGTGGAGCGTGCCCGCCCACTCGGCGACGGTGTCGTCCTCGGCGCGGTTAGCGAGCATCTCCGCGTACCCTAATACGACGTTGAGGTCGTTGCGGAGGTTGTGCCGCAGGACGCGATTGAGCACTTCGAGGCGGCGCTCGCGCTCTTTCTGTTCGGTGATGTCGGTGTAGATGCCGAACCCGCGCGTGTACTCGCCGCTCATGTCGTAGGGAATGCCCCGGAAGAGGAAATCGCGGTAGCCGTCGTCGGTGCGGCGGCGCACTTCCTGCTGGACCGTCTCGCCGGCGGCCGTCCGGTGGTCGAGTCGGATGCCCTCCGAGCGCTCGTCCGGCGGGAGGACGAACTCGTTGATCGACTCGCCGATCACCGCCTCCGGCTCGTAGCCGAACACGTCGACGAACGCGTCGTTGACATCGGTGATGACCGGCTCGCGGCCCTCGCCGAGTCGTCCCTCGACGACGGCGTCGGGGAGGTTGTCGAAGAGGTAGCTGAAGCGGTCGCGCTGGGTCTGGAGCTTCTCGCGGGCCTCTCGCAGTTCCGACCGGTCGCGGACGACCCCGACGCTGCCCGCGAACCCCTCCTCGGCCGGGAGCAGGGAGACGTTCACCGTCGCCGGCCGCGTCCCGGCGTCGGCCGTGTAGAACTCCGTCTCGATCGTTCGACTCTCCGCGTCGCTTCCCGGGTCGGCCCCGGCCTCCCAGATGTCGGCGATAACCGTCTCGAACGCCTCGGTCTCGGACTCGTCGAGCACTTCCGAGGGGTGTTTCCCGACCAGTTCCTCGCTGTCGTAACCCAGCCACGCGGCGAGCGGGTCGGTCACCAGCGAGAACCGCTCGTCCTCGTCGACGACGTACACCATGTCCTGGACGTTCTCCAGCACGGTCCGGTACTGGACGAGTTCCGCCTCGTAGTCGACCCGCTCCAGCGCGACGGCGGCGTTGGAGGCGAGGATCTCGGCCATCGAGCGGTCGCGCTCGTCGAACGCACCGCGCTCGGTCGCACCGATACTCAACACGCCCCGGTCGCCCAGCGGGACGTACAGCGTCTCGACGATCCCCTCCGGCACGTCTACGGCTCCCGGCGCGAAATCGTCGGGGTACTGGCGGATCTCACCGGCCGCGAACGCGATGCCAGGACCGCCTTGCCCCACCTCGTAGACCGGCCGCTCGCTCGTCTCGACGTGCACGCCATCACCCGCGCCGTCTCCGCCCGCTGCCGGCTCACCGTCCGCGTCAGTCGCTGCCGACTCGCCGCTCGCCACTGCGACGGGTTCGAGCCGTCCGCTGTCGGCGAGTCGGACGAGCGTGTGGTCGAACCCGAGCGCGTCGGCGGCCGCATCGGTAACGACCTCGGCGACAGCCTCGCGGCTGTGGGCGTCGAGCAGCGCCTCGGAACTGGTAAGCAGGTCGGCGAAGCGCTCGCGGGCCTGCCGGAGCTGTCGCTCCCGTTCCTTTCGTTCGGTGATGTCCCGGATGACCCCCGCTGTCCCGTCGAACTCGCCGTCGTCGGTCAGCATCGTCATGTGGTCCTCGCAGGTGACCGGCGGCCCCGACTCGCGCTGGAGTGCCAGCTCGAACGTCGTCTCGGCGTCTTCACCCCGGAGCAGTTCACGGAGTTTCTGTTCGGCTTTCTCGACGGTCCCGTCGTCTTTGATCACCGCGGTGTGCTCACCGAGCAGTTCCTCCCGGTCGTAGCCGGTGAGGTCGGTCAGCGCGTCGTTGACCGTCTCGAAGCGACCCGCGTCGTCGAGCGCGTAGACGGCGTCGTCGACCGCCTCGATGATCGACTCGTAGCGCTCGAGTTCTGCCTCGCGCTCGCGGCGCTCGCTCACGTCCCGGAGGACCCCGGCGACGCCGATCAGGTCACCGTCGCGGTCGGTCAACAGCGTCAGGTGGTCCTCTGCCGGGTATGGCTCGTCGGTCGCGGGGTCGAGCGTCACGGTAAACGTCGTCTCGGTCGCGCCGGTCCGTTGGAGGCGTTCGACCTCGGCGACCGCGCGTTCCGAACTCGCCTCGTCGATGATCAGCGAGACGTCGCTCCCGACCAGTCGCTCGACAGGGTAGCCCGTCATCCGCGCCATCGCCTCGTTGACCATCTCCAAGCGACCCGCTTCGTCGAGGACGTACAGGCCGTCCTCGACCGCGTCGAGCAACGCCGCTGTCTGCGTCTCGTCGACGGCGCTCAGTCTGTCCGTCCGGGTGGCGGCGAGGACGGACTGGCCGCCATCGGCCTCCGCGGGCGCACTGTCGGTTCCGTCGGATGCAGTGTCGGTTCCGTCGGATTCGGATGCGTCGTCGGGGAGATGCGCCGCGACGCGGTCTGCGAGCGCCGACTCGTCGGTCCCGCGGACGACGTACTCGGTCGCCCCGCGTCGGGTCGCAGCCGCGGCGAACGTCCCGTCCGGGTCGGCCGAACAACAGAGTATCGGCACGTCTGCGTCGTGGTCCCGGACCGCCGCGACCACCGCCAGTGCGTCGTCCTCCCCCAGTCGCCGCTCGACGACGACGCAGTCGACCACTGACCCGTCCGTGACTGCCTCGTCCGCACCCGCCCCGTCCATGGCTGCCGTGTCGCTCGTCAGCGCCGCGACGGCCGCCTGAACCGTCGACGCAGTTCGAACCCGTCCGCTCCCGTCTGCCCACGCGCCGTCCGCGCCCTCGGACGGCCGCACGTGGAGTACCGTCCCCATCTGTCGTACACGAGTGAGAAGGTGTCACGACATATAGCCCCTTCCCCCCATTATCGGGAGTTGAATACCACCTGGGAACTCGCAACACGCGTCGGCACCGCTCCGACCCCCGCTTTCCGTCCCCGGCCGCGAGCCACTGGCGGGATTTCGGACGACTGAAGACCTTCGACACCCGAGTTCGAGGTATGCGCAATCGCACGCGGCGACAGTTCGTCAGCGCGCTGGGTGTCGGCGCGGTCGCCGGGCTCGCGGGCTGTTCGCTGGGCTCCGGGAACGTCCCCGACGGCGACGTGGAGGTCGGGACGAACTACTTCGACCCCGGCACGTACACCGTCGAAGTCGGCGAGACGGTCACGTGGGCCTTTGCCGACTCGGGCCACAACGTCTGTGGCGACCCCGACGACCACGGCGACGTCTCCATCCCCGACGGCGCCAAGCCGTTCACCAGCTACGACGGCGACAACACCGGGAGCACCGTCAACTCTGGTGAAACATACGAACACACCTTCGAGACGCCCGGCGAGTACCACTACGTCTGTATCCCCCACGCCTCGCTCGGGATGCAGGCTGACATCGTCGTCGAGGAGTCGAGCGGGACGAGCGAGACGACCGAAAGCTGACGAGGACGACCGAACGGTTTCGCGGTTGCTTCGAATTCGCCGAGGATCAGAGATACTCGCCGAGCGTTTCGACCGCCCGGTCGAGTGGTTCGTCGCGGACCCGGCAAACGTAGTCGGTCATCAGCGCCGGTGTGAGCGACGCGACCGCGTGCGGGACGATCGAACTCTCCTGCGGAGCCCTGCGGTGACGGTAGTCGCTTTGCTGAAGCGGGATCCGGTCGTCGTACCAGGTCTGTGTCGTTAACCCCATCACGAGATACTGCTGCGAATCGAACGGATGGCGCTCGTTGTTGACGACGACCCACGGCCGGGTCGCGTCGTCGTCCGGTTTGAACGGGTCCGGCGCGAGGATGACGTGTCCGCGTTCGAGGTCGTCGAACGGGGGTACCTCGCCCGTCACTCGTCGCGCTCCTCGTCACGGCGAGCCGCAGTCAACCACTCGTCTCGGCTCTCCGGCCCGAGCGTCTCGTCGAGAAATTCCGACGTGGAACTGAACATCGTCGCGTCACGGACCGCGTCGAGGTCGCCGATCGCCCAGTACGGTTCCCTGTGACGAACGAGTCCGCGCTCTTCCAGTCGGTTCAACACCGGGTGTATCGAGTTCTCGGCGACGCCGGTCGCCTCGGCGACCTCGACGGCCTTGTACGCCCTGTCTCGATTCCGCGCCAGGAACCGCACGACCCGCTCCGCGTTCGTCTCCCGCCGATCCGGGTCGCGCGATTCGAACTCGTCGATACTGATCGGCATACTGGGTAGTCGGCCGCGATCGAATATAAATGTACGTCTGTATTGTTGTATGGTACTCCACCAGAGAGGTGCGGTGGACACGCCGCGATCGGTGTGAAACTCTCGATCGGCGCCCGATTACAAGGGCGTGCGGTCCCGGGATCCGGCGACGCGTTCTTATACGGCCCACTCCACGGGACGGACGATGCGAACGACCGTGAACATCGACGACGACGACCTCGAAGCGTTCGACCGCGTGTGGGAGGCCGAAGGGCTGGAGTCGCGGTCGCGCGCCGTGCGGGAGGCGATCCGCGAGTACGCCGAGTCCCACTCGACGCTCGAATCGCTCTCCGGCGAGGTGGTCGGGATCGTCGCGTACGACTACGACCACCACGAGGTCATCGAGGACCTCCACACGGTCCAGCACAATTTCCAGGGCGTCATCGACACGACGAGTCACACCCATCAGGGCGAGTGGTGTCTGGAGGCGCTGTTCTGCCAGGGCCCCGCCGAACGGGTCCGAGCGCTCGTCTACGAACTCCGCGACTTCGACGGCGTCGGCCGCGTCAAGGTGATGCGGCTGGACTCAACCTGAACGCGTCCCGTCCGGACAGCCCCACTACCCGCTGCCCACCAGGCAGGGGTGTGTCACATTCGCCCACGGACCGTCAACACTCATTACGCAGGGGCGAAAAGCGGGGAGCATGTGCGGCGATATCGGCGGTGGCGGCCGGGACGGACCGGAAACGTACAAGACGGCGGCCCCCCTCATCCCGAGGTACGACCCATGACAGAGCGACCCGACTTTTTCGAGGGCGTCGACGAGCTGTGGATGGACGGGGAGTTCGTCGACTTCGACGAGGCACAGGTCCACGTGATGACCCACGGGCTGCACTACGGCACCGGCGTCTTCGAGGGCGTGCGCTGTTACGACACCGCCGACGGCCCCGCGATCTTCCGCTGGGAGGAACACCTCGAGCGCTTTTTCGACTCCGCGAAGGTCTACGATATGGAGATCCCCTTCGACCGTGCGGCGATCGACGAGGCCACCGTCGAGCTCATCCGCCGCGAGGGGCTCGAGTCCTGCTACATCCGCCCTATCGCGTTCTACGGCTACGGCCCGCTCGGGCTCAACCCCAGTGAATCACCGGTCAAGACCGCGGTCGGCGTCTGGCCGTGGGGCGCCTACCTCGGCGAGGAGGCCCTCGAGGACGGCATCGACGTGGCCGTCTCCTCCTGGCGCAAGCACTCCTCCAGCCAGATCCCGACCAACGCCAAAACGACCGGTACCTACGTCAACAGCGTCCTCGCCAACCTGGAAGCGAAAGCCGGCGGCTACGGCGAGGCCATCGTCCTCAACAAGGAAGGTAACGTCGCGGAGGGCCCCGGCGAGAACCTCTTTCTGGTGCGGGACGGGGAGCTGTTCACGCCCGGTCTCGCGGAGTCGATCCTCGACGGGATCACCCGCCAGACGGTCATCGAACTCGCCCGCGACCTCGGCTACACCGTCGACGACGGGGCGACTATCTCCCGGGGCGAACTCTACACCGCCGACGAGCTCTTCTTCACGGGCACCGCCGCGGAGGTCACCCCTATCCGCAGCGTCGACGGCACCGAGATCGGCCCCGGCACCAAAGGCCCAGTCACCGACGAACTCCAGACCCAGTTTTTCGACCTCGTCGAGGGGAAACTCGACGGCTACGACGACTGGTTCACCTACGTCTGAGCGAGCCGGGATCTCGGCTCATCCCGACCGCGGCCCGTCCCGACCGCCACGGGATTTATTCGCGAATCCAGCGAACTGCGACCTATGGGGGCGAGCCACACCTGTACCTGCGGCGCGACGCTGCGGTACAAGCAGGACCTGGAGAGAGAGCCCGGCGGCATCTACCCGACCTGGAAGTGCCGACAGTGCGGCACGCCCGTCCCCGGCACGGTCGCCGAGCAGATCCGCCACCAGCACCCCTCGTGACCGGTTGATCGTCCGCGGGAGTCGCCCCGAGCGGTGGGCGCGCAGGCACTCGGCCGTTACCCCGAGAGGGTGTCGACCAGGCGCTCAGCCGTCACCCCGAAAGGTGGTCGATCAGGTGGTCGTTCACCGTCTCGACCGCCTCGCGGTGGACCCAGTGGGAGGCGCCGGGGAACCGCACCAGTTTACCGTCCTCGCAGTAGTCGAGGCTCTCGCGGGCCATCTCGGGGAGCAGGGCGACGTCCTCGTCGCCCCAGCAGACGAGCGTCGGCGCCGCCACCCGTTCGCGGGGCGGGTCGTCCCGGCGGCGGACGAGCGCACGGTACCAGTTCACCGCGGCGCCGATAGCGCCCTCCTGTCGCCAGACCGCGCGGTAGTGTTTCAGGTCCGTATCGGTGAACGCGCCGGGCGTGGCGCTCTCTTCGAGCACGTCGATCATGCCCCGAGCGTCGTCCCGGCCGAGGAACCACTCCGGCAGGCCCGGGAGCTGGAAGGCGAACATGTACCAGCTCCGGAGCAACTGCCGCGGATTCGTCCTCAGCGTGCGTTCCATGACCGCCGGATGGGGGACGTTCACGATGCCGAGGCGGTCGACTCGCTCTGGGTGCCGCAGTGCCAGGTCCCACGCGACCGCCGCGCCCCAGTCGTGGCCGACGACGCGCGCCGACTCGCGGCCTTCCGACTCGATCAGCGCGGCGATGTCGCCCGAGAGCCGTCCCATCCGGTAGTCGTCCAGGTCCTCCGGCCTGTCGCTCAGGTTGTAGCCGCGCTGGTCGGGGACGAGGACGCGATACCCAGCGTCGACGAGCGCCGGGATCTGGTTGCGCCAGCCGTACCAGAAGTCCGGGAAGCCGTGGAGGAGAACCACGAGCGGGTCGTCGGGGTCGCCGGCGGTGACGACGTGTAACCGCACGCCGTCGACCTCGCGATACGAGGACTCGGCGGGAGCGTCGAGGATGCTCGCGTCGGTCGTGGATGCCCGCGCGGTCGGCGAAGAGCGGCTGGAAGTCACAGTGGGGCTTGGTGTCGGTCGGGTTTATTCGTACTGCCGGCGACCCCGTCCGGGGGTGGGACCCGCGGCGGAGCGGTACGCAAGTGCTACCGTCGTCGTCGCGCGAGCGCCCCGAGTGCGGCGAGGGCCAGTCCGACCAGCGCGAGAGCGGCCGAGAAACCGGGACCGCTGTCGCCAGTGGCCGGACTGGTCGTCGCAGTCCGGTCGTCGCGCTCCGTGCGCGTCGTCGACGCCGTCGTCCCCGTCGCCGTCTCGTTCAACTGGGCCGCCAGACGGGCGGCGCGCTCGCGGGTCTCGTTGAGCCGCGTCGCGAGTCTCTCGGCGCGTCGGGCCGACTGGTTGCGTTGCTCCGCCAGTCGGTCGTTCCGGGCGAGCGTCTCGTTGAGTTGTGCTTCCAGCTGTGCGTTCCGAGCGAGGGTCTCGTTGAGTCGCTCCTCTAGTCGGTCGTTTCGAGCGAGCGTCTCGTTGAGTTGTGCTTCCAGCTGTGCGTTTCGGGTGAGCGTCTCGTTGAGTTGTGCTTCCAGCTGTGCGTTTCGAGCGAGCGTCTCGTTGAGTCGGGATTCGAGAGTGGCGATCCGTTCCTCTTTGACCGCGAGTTCGGCCCGGAGTGCGGCGCCGGTCTCGGCGTCGTCGGCAATCGGGACCGGGTCGGACAGCGAGAAGTTCCCGGCGAGGAGTTCGCTCGGCATCTCAGTGCCGTCCACGTAGCGCTCGTAGAACAGCGCGTAGTCCCTGTCGGTCAGATTCCGCAGGACCGCCAGTTCGTCGTCGCGGTGGACGTCGAACCGCTGGGCGTACGGCCCGTCGGTGGCGTTCCGCCGGTCGCTGATGATGCCGACAAAGTCACTGATGTCGCGAGCCCCGTCCGAACGAGCGCGGATGTCGCTGTCGAGCGCGGCGTAGACGGCCGCGCCCTTGTAATACGGTTCGGCGCCAGCGGAACCGCTGACCGGATCGCCGATCTCGTTTGGCGGCGTCGTGATCCACGTCTGGAGCATGCGCCGGAACGTCGATTCGTTGACGATGCCGGCGCGCAAGAGCGCGTAGAACTGCATGTACGAGGCTTGCCCTTCGCTGTGCCAGGTCGGCCCCCTGAAGCGCTGGTACGTGTGTGCGAATTCGTGGGCGTAGACGCTGCGCGCCGTCGCGACCTCGAAAACCGGCGCGCTCTCGTCGATGATGAGCGAGTGGTCGCGCGCGAGGCCGCCGGTCTCGTGACTCGCGGGCGTCACCACTAGCAGTCGACCGTACTTCGGCGTCGTCCGGTAGACCTCGCCCAGCGTTCGCGCGACGGTCGCGGAGAAATCCGCGAGGTCGGGCAGCGGTCGGGGCGGGTCGGCCGACGGCACGCTCGTCACCCGCAGTTCGGTCGTCGCCAGGTCCCGGCGCTCGGTTTCGATGTCACCGACAAGCACCATGTCGCGGGGAAACGTGGCACGCTCGACTGCCGGGAACAGCTCGTACGTGTCGTCGTCGATACGCCGACCCGGTCCAGCGACGTCCCAGCCCTCGGGTGTCCGGACGGTGTACCGGTGTGCGTCCGGCAAATTCGACTCCCCACCGTACCACCCCCAGACCGGGACGACCTCCGAGAGCGCGAACAGCACCGCGTCGTCGAACCGACCGGTATTCACCGGACGGTCCTGGTGACCCAGCGTCACAGAAAACGAGACCTGCTCGGCCTCGGCCGGCCGCCAGTTGTAGTACCGGGTCCCGGACGACTGATAGGTGAGCCCCGCCTCGCCCGCGAGGACCTCGACGTCCTTCGACCGCTCGGTGATGAGCCGGATCACGTCCGGGACACCGCTTCCCTCGACCGTCGTCGTGACCGTCGCGGTCCCGTTCCTGTACACGTCGATCGTGTAGTGTGGCGTCCAGTTGCCGCCGGCAACCGTGTCCTCAAGCGAGGCGTCGGCCCCGGCGTCCTCGGTCGCCGGGATCGCTCCGGCACCCGTCGTCGGAGCCGCGTCGACCTCTGTCGGTGGGGCCGCGTCGACCTCTGTCGGTGGGGCCGCGTCGACCCCGGTCGCCGGGGTCGCGCCCGCGGCCCCCGCACTCAGCGCGATCAGCACCACCACGCCGGCAGCGGCAGAACGACTCGAAGCCATACCCGTACGGACGACTGACCGGTGAAAAGTCTCACGACGGGACAGATTCGGAAGACGGTCGCCCAACGCACGGCCAGACTGGGTGTCGAACACGTCGACACGGGGCGGCCCGTCGGTGGGTCGACGCGGCCGGAGCGGTCGAGAAACGGTCCGCTCAGCCGGGGAACTTGTGGTAGTCCAGGCCCTTGTGTTTCATCTCGTTGTGCTTCTCCTCGAGGAAGGAGTAGACGGTGCCGTGGGGCGCGCCCTCGAGGATCATCTCGGCGGCCTCGCGGACGGCGTCGACCTGTTCGGGGTCGCCGATGATTCCGAGCGTCGACCCGTAGATCACGACCGACGCGCCGGTGAGTTCCTCCATGAGTTCGCGAGTGCGCCCACCCTCGCCGATGAGGCGGCCCTTGTGGCGCTGGAGGTCGTTCTTGTTGCGGGCGACGGCGCCGACGTCGATGATGTCGAACAGCATCATCTCGCCGTCGAGCAGGCGCATGGCCTCCGCTGGCGCGAACCCGCGACCGATCGCCTTCACGATGTCTGGCCCCTTCAGCGCGGTGACGGGGTCACCCGTCGACTCGACTTTGACCTGCCCAGTCTCGCTGTCAACGTCCAGGCGCACCTCTGCCCGGTCTTCGATCTCCCGCAACGTCTCACCCCCTTCGCCGATGAGAACGCCGATCCGGTCCTGCGGAATCTTCACGTGTTGCATGCCTATCCGTAGGTGACGCCGGCTTTTTAAGACTTTGTGGACGGGTGGAGCGTGTCACAGGCCCCCACCCGCCCGCCGCTCGGGCAGTGGCCCGGCGCCCGAGTCAGCCGCCGACGAGCCGGGCGGTCACTCGTAGCGCAGCGCATCGATCGGGTCGACACGAGCAGCCCGCCAGGCCGGATAGAGCCCGGCCAGCGCGCCGACGCCCACACCGACCGCAACCGCGACACCGAACCACACCGGCGCCAGCGTCAGCGGGATCTCCGCGTACTCCGTGGCGACCCAGCCGCCCGCGACGCCGACCGGGACGCCCACGAGCGCGCCGAGCATGCCCAGCAGGACCGCCTCGGTGAGAAACAGCTGCATCACGTCGCGGCTGCGCGCGCCGACGGCCTTCATGATCCCGATCTCTCTGGTGCGCTCGGTGACGCTGACGAGCATGATGTTCGCGATTCCCACCGCGCCCACGATGAGAGCGATGACGGCGATGCCGGTGACGAAGCGGGTGAGGCGGTCGACGATCCGCTCGATGCGGTCGACGAGGTCGTCGTTGGTCTGGGCGCCGACCGAGAAGCCGGGCGGGAGCAGTTGCGCCGCGTCGGATCCGTTCCCGTCGAAGTACGCCTGCACGCGCTGCTGCGTCGCGGAGGTATCACCGGGGTCGGTGACGACAGTCACCTGCGGGTAGGCCGTCTGGTCGGCGCCCACATTCGGACTCTCGATGACGGTTCTCGAAAAGCGGTCGGCGGGCAGGAACACGCGGGGCTGGTCACTGAACGCGCTGAAGGGGAGCTGACCGCCGCTGCCGTTGACGATTCCGGTGACGGTCACCGTCAGGCGCTCGCTGGACTGGAGCGTGACCGTGAGCTGGTCGCCCGCCGAGAGGTTCCCGGCGAACAGCCGCGATGCGGGGCGGTTTATTACGGCTTCGTCGGTGTCGTTGCGAAACGAGCGCCCCTCGTCGAAGGTCGCGGTCGCGAACGCCCGCTCGTCGGTCACCGTCACCTGATTGCGCGCGACGGTGTCGTTGTCGTGGGCGAGCGAACTGACCGCGAGTTGGCCCCTGGGCACCACGCGCTGGACGCCCTCGACCTGGCGGAGTTCCGAGAGGTCGTGCGTAGTGAACACCGGCTGAACGCCGCCGAAGCCGCCGCCGCGGCCGTCCTCGGACGCTACGAGGTAGACCTCGTTGGCGCTGGAGCCTTCGATCTCCGAGACGACATCGGCTTTCAGACTCGCGCCGAAGGTGGCGAACGTGACGACCGCGGCGATACCGATGACGATGCCCAGCACCGTCAGCGTCGCCCGGAGCTTGTGCGAGCGGATCGACCGCGCGCTCGTCCGCAGCGCCTGGAGAAACTCCATCACGACACCCCCACGACCGCTCTCGCTTCGTTCACACCCGATCCAGGGGACGGACCGAAATCAATGTTCGCCGGACGGGAGCCGAGCGTGTTCGGAGAGACGACCGACGGAGAGTTGATGAGCGTCACCAGCGTGTGAGCCCCACGACGAACCACCGGAACCGCCACCGCCAACAGTGTGAAAGCCAAGCGAGGGCTTCGACCTCGCTGGAGGCCGGCGCACTACGCCGGCGAGCGCGACCCGTTCGGCTCCCGGGACTCGCTGCGTGCGCCCGCTTCGTCCAGGTTCGCCGAAAGGGCGGCCGGTGCCACCGGCCGCCACGTTTCGAGGCGGCGAAGCCGTTTCGCGCGCGTCGCCTCTTTCAGTCCCACCCGCACAGACTGGTCGACCAGCCGGTACGGGTGGGAGCGAGCGGGGGCTTGCACGCTGGTTGCGGTCGCGGTCCTCCAAGATCCTGCAGGGGCTTGCACGCTGTGTGCGGTCGCTCTCACCGACCCATCGCGACAGGGAACACGACCCCACGACCGGTCCGTGGGGTTAAGCGGATCGAGGCCGAAGCACCACTCATGACTGACGGTCGTGGCTCGGTCGCAGTGCCAGTGGCTCTGGCCACGGTGGTCCTCGCAGCCGTCGCCGTCGCGCTCGTGGGAGCCGCCGCAACCGGTGCAATCCCCGGGATGGCGGGCGACGCCCAGACCGACGGCGAGACGGTCCTCGACCGCGCCCAGCAGCGCTATGCGAACGCCGAGACGGTCGTCGGTGACGCGACGGTCACCGTCGCCAACGACACCGCCGAGCGCTCGGTGAACGTCTCCTACGTCCTGGCGCGCCCCGACGGAGTGCGGGTCGCTGTGGAAGACAGGTATCTCGCGGGTTCGAACGGCTCGGTCGCGTGGGTAAGCCTCGACGGCACCGTCCTCTCCGCGCCGGTCCCCGACGCGAACTGGTCGACTGACGCGAACTGGTCGACCGACGTGGCCGACCGCTGGCGCGGGCTGAACCGGTCCGCCCTCGTCGAGCGCGTCCTGACGATGGTCGAACTGAACGCCCAGTCGTCGGGTCTGCCCGCGAACTGGTCCGAGGGCGGACTCGCCGCCGGCGACCTCCCCGCTAACTGGTCGACTGGTGACTTGCCCGCCAACTGGTCGACTGGTGACTTGCCCGCTAACTGGTCGACTGGTGACTTGCCCACTAACTGGTCTGCGGGTGACTATCCCGCTAACTGGTCGACGGGTGACCTTCCGGCGAATTGGTCGTCCGGTGACTTCCCCGCGAACTGGAGCGACCAGGCGGGAGCGTCGTGGGCCAACCGTACCGACTCGTGGTCCGGAAACGCGACCACGTACAGCGGTGAGCGCAACTACACCACCGAAGTGGTCGGCACAGAAACGGTCGACGGGCGGGAGTCGTACGTCCTCAGTGTGGACCGCGCGAACGCAACGACGCCGTGGAACGCAACGCTCTGGGTCGACAGCGAGGACTACCGCCTCCACCGCGCCGAGGTCACGGCAGGTGAGTACCGCCTGACGGTCGACCTCGACACAACGATAAACGCGAGCGTCCGCCAGAGCACCTTCCGGCCACCCGACGACTCGGGACTGGCGCCCGCCGGCCGGACCACCTACGACACATTCGACGCCGCGCAATCTAACACCGCGGTCGACCTCGGCCGCCTCGGCGACGGCTACGAGTTCGTCAACACCACCGTCGCCACCCAGGCCGGCGTCACCGTCGCCGTCCAGCAGTACACCGACGGCGACCGCACGGCCGCGCTCGTCGAAACCGCCGGGAGCCTCCCGTTCGACTTCGGCGAGGGTGAAGCCGTCACCGTCGACGGCACGAACGCGACCTACGTCGAGCGCGGCGACCAGTCGGTCGTCGTCTGGGAGTCGGCCGGCGTCACCCGCGCCGTCGTCGCCGACCAGCCGCGGGCGGAACTGGTCGCACTCGCCGAGTCGGTGACGGGCTGACACCAACCCCGACCGGCGGCGGCTTACACCAACACCTCCACCTCGTACCCTTCCTCGCGAAGCGCCGCGAGCAACGCCTCCACGTGCTCCGGCCCGCGGGTCTCCAGGTCTAGCTCCACTTCCGCGTCGTTCATCGCCAGGTCCCGGGACGCTCTATCGTGCTCGATGGCGTAGATGTTCGCGCGCTGAGCGCTGATGACCTCGATGAGGCGTTCGAGTTCGCCGGGGCGATCCTTGAGCACAGTCTTCAGGCGCAGATAGCGACCGGTCTCGACGAGGCCGCGCATGATCACTGTGGTGAGGACGTTCATGTCGATGTTGCCGCCGCAGAGACAGGGGACGATGGTTTCGTCGTCGGCGTAGTCGAACCGCTCTTCGAGCAAGGCGGCGAGCGTGACCGCGCCCGCCCCTTCGACGAGGGTCTTGCCCCGCTCTAGGAGGGTCGTCAGCGCGACGGCGATCTCGTCGTCGGAGACGGTGACCACCTCGTCGACGCGCTCGCGGATGACATCGAAGGTGTGCTCGCCGACGGTCCGGGTGGCGATGCCGTCGGCGATTGTCTCGACGCTGTCGCGCTCGACCCGCTCGCCCTCGTCGAGCGATTCGGCGACGCTCGACGCGCCCTCGGCCTGGACGCCGATAACGCGGATGTCGGGCTTTTTCGCCTTCACCGCAGTGGCGATGCCGCTGATGAGACCGCCGCCGCCGATTGGGACGACGACGGTCTCCGTGCCAGGCAGGTCTTCGAGGACTTCGAGGCCGATGGTGCCCTGCCCGGCCATCACGGCGTCGTCGTCGAAGGCGTGGACGTAGGTGCGACCCTCGTCGCGTTCGATCTCGTGAGCCTTCTCGGCGGCCTCGTCGTAGTCGGCGCCGTGGAGGACGACCCGGCCGCCGTAACTACGGGTGGCCTCGACCTTCGAAACCGGGGCGTGGTCGGGCATGACGATGGTCGAATCGACACCGATCCGCGTCGCGGCGAGGGCGACGCCCTGGGCGTGGTTCCCCGCCGACGCGGTGACGACGCCCGCTTCCTGTTCCGCTTCGGAGAGCGTGGCGATGCGATTGGTCGCACCGCGGATCTTGAACGCGCCCGTCCGTTGGAAGGTCTCGAGTTTCAGGTGGACGTCGGCGCCGGTCATCGCCGAGAACGTGTGCGAGTAGTCCAGCGGCGTGTGCCGTGCCGTCTCGGTCACCCGCTCGCGGGCGGCGAGCACGTCGTCCAGGTCGATCATGGCCCACGGTTGCGCCGCTCGCGAGTTAGGTCTACGGGAAAACCGGGGAGCGTGTGACGATTCGAACGTCGGCGCGATGGTACTTCAACCCGAGCCATCCGGAGTGAAAGTGAAAACGGAAGCGTACGAACGCGAAACACCTGCGGTAGCTATTCGGCACCCCACGCGTCGTGGGCCGCGGTCACGTCCGTGTCGACATCGCCGTCGTACCCATCGAACTCGGAAAACGTCCCCGTCGCTGGTGGATCACTTCGATACGGATCGCTCCGTCGTCGCCGACTATCCACCGGAGTCGGTCGCCGTCCTCGATGTCGAACTCCCGTCGGATCCGGGCCGGGATATTCGTTCGGCCCCCCGAGACGGTACTCTCGGTCTCGACGCGGTCGCTGTTCATCTTCCCAGATCCGGCGTTTCCGGGTGAAAAATTGGTCCCGGTACGCGTTCAGCGACTCGGAGAGACGAGACACCGACCAGCGGTCGGTAGCTTCAATCCGCGAAGTTCCTAACGCGAGAGTATGGACACGAGCGTCCGCGAGCGCGGGCTGGCGGTCTGGCGGCGGGTGCTGGACCTCTCGTGGCCGGTGATGGTCCAGCACGTCTTCCGGACGCTCATGCGGACGACGGACATCGTCGTCACCGGCCTGTTCTCGCCCGCGGCGGTCGCTGCGGTCGGCCTCGCGGACCTGTACGCCCGGCTCCCGCTCCGGATCGGCCTCGGCCTCGGCGGCGGTGCCATCGCGCTCTCCAGTCAGGACACGGGCGGCGAGGCCATCGCCAACCGCGACGAGGCCGTCACACAGGCGCTGCTCATCGGCGCTCTCAGCGGGGTCCCCTTCGTCGCCTTCGGATTCCTCTTCGGCGAGGCGGCCATCGCGCTCCTGGGCGCGCCCGCCAACGTGGCCGAGATGGGCGGGACCTACCTCGCCATCGTTTTCGCGAGCGCGCCCGCGAGACACGTCGCGCTGGTCGGCGCCCGCGCGCTCCAGGGCACCGGTGACACCCGCACGCCGATGTACGTCGACGTGACCTCCTCGATGCTGAACATCGCCGGCTCGGCCGTCCTGGGGCTCGGCCTCTTCGGCGCGCCGCGCCTGGGCATCGTCGGCGTCGGCCTCGCGACAGCGGTGGGCAACACCGTCACCGCGAGCGCACTCGTGGTCGCCATCTACGGCGACTGGACGGCCGCCTCCTTCCGGCGGCCGCGCGACGCCGTCATCGCGAAGCAGTTGCTCGCCGTCAGCGCCCCGCGCATCGGCGAGGGGCTGGTCGCCACCGCCGCGGAGTTCCCGTTCAACGCCCTCCTCCTGGGGTTCGGCACCGAGGTTAACGCCGCCTACCAGATCGGCCGGCGCGCCTACCAGCAAGTGACCGCGCCGCTGGCCCGTGGGTACAACACCGCCGCGAGCGTCGTCGTCGGGCAGAGCCTCGGGAGCAGTGACGTCGACGGCGCGCGCTTCCAGGGCTGGGCGACCGCCGCGCTCGCCGTCCTGACCGTCGGCGCCATCGGTCTCGTGGTCGCGCTGTTCTCCCACGAGTTCGTCGCGCTGTTCACCGACGACGCCGAGACTGCCCGCTACGCCGCCGGGTTCGCCCGGGCGTACGGCCTCGCCGCGCCCGCCCTCGCCGCCTACCTCGTCTTCGCCGGCGCGCTCCAGGGCGGCAGCGACACCCGCACCCCCTTCATCGCCCGCGCCACCGGCCTGTTCGGCTTCCTGCTCGGCTTCTCGTACCTGACCAGTGTCGTCCTCGGGTGGGGGGTGACGGGCGTCTACGCTGGCGTCGCCCTGCAGTTCGTCTGGAGTCTCGCGGTGGTCGGCTGGGGCTTCGCCCGCGGGGACTGGGCGACGACAGCCGCTGCGATGATGGACGCCCGCGGAAGCAGCGACAGCACCGGCGATCCCGACGTACCGTCCGACCCGACCGACTGACCGGTCGACGGCCGCCGCCTGCGAACACGACCGGTTATTTCCTACCGGGACCAAGCAGTCGTATGGAACTCGTTTCGGTCGCCGCCCTCTCCGAGAACCGCGTCATCGGGAACGACGACGATGTGCCCTGGGACCTCCCCGAGGACAAAGCGCAGTACCGCGCGCTCGTGGCCGACAGCCCCGTGATCTTCGGCCGGCGCACCTTCGAGATGTTCTCGGACCTGCCCGGAACCGCACAGATCGTCCTCAGTCGGACCGAACGCGAGTTCGACGCCGAGACGGCTCACTACGCCGCCGACGTGGACGAAGCCGTCGAGATCGCCGAATCGTTGGGCGCCGAGCGGGCCTACGTGCTCGGTGGTGGGGGCATCTACGAACTGTTCCAGCCCCACCTCGACCGGATGGTACTCACGCGCGTCCCCGGCGAGTACGAGGGCGATTCGTTCTACCCCGAGTGGGACGAAAACGAGTGGGACCTGGTCGACTCCGAGGCCTACGAGGGGTTCACCGTGGAGACGTGGGAGCGACCTGAAGACGACGAGCGGTAGCGGGGCAGAGCGGTAGCGGGGCAGAGCGGTCACAGCGTCCGCGCGCCTGTGGCGCGCGGTTCACGCGAGCGCCGGCGGCGCTCGCGCTTTTTGGTCCAGCTTTTTCAAGGATGGTGCCCGCAGCGAGCCGAAGGCTCGCGAGGACACCGGACGCAGAAAAAGGTGGTCTCAGTAGCTATCCACGTTCGTTCCGACCGAACAGACGTACTCGCCGGTGGCGACCTGTGGGAGTCGGCGGGCGCGCCAGAACACGCCGCTGGAGTCGGCGGTGACTTCGGCCTTGACCGAGCCGAAGGCGTCGGTCACTTCGAAGAGCGTGTCGCCGGTGGCGACGCGCTCGCCGAGGGCGGGACCGATGTCCACGAGGCCGCCGGCGGGCGCGCCGTACTGTTCGAAGCCGCTGGCGCGGGTCTGCGGGGAGAGGTCGGCGTCCGCCGCCAGGAACCCGTAGTACCGGAGGACGTTGAACACGCCCTCGGCGCCGACCTGGATGGAGTGTTCGTCCCAGCCCACACAGCCCCCGAGTTCGGGGTCGATGGTGGGGACGCCGTCGTCGGGGGCCGCGCGGGCGAGTTGCCCGTCGGGGCCCTTCTGGTCTAAGACGTAGCCACAGCCGAAGACCTTCGCGAGTTCGAGGCAGGCGTCGTGGAGGCGGTGGCGTTTGCCACAGCGGACGCGACACTCCTCGATCATCTGGGAGGTCGAGCCCTGATGCAGGTCGAGGATGAGGTCGGCGCGGGTCGCCGCCTCGAAGGTGGCGGCGGCGATGCGCTCGGTGGAGGTGCCCGACTCGTCGCCGGGGTAGGCGCGGTTCATCTTCGTATCGTCGACGGGGTTGCGGTGCTCGGCCACCTGGAAGGCGTGGTAGTTGACGATGCCGACTACGAGGATGGTCCCCGAGAGTTCGGCGGGGTCGAGTTGCGGGACGACCCGCTGAACCACGCCGAGCCCGTTGAGTTCGTCGCCGTCGCTGACGGCCTGGATATAGAGCGTCTGGCCGTCGTCGACGCCGTTTATTACGGCGACCGGGAGGCCGACGTCGGTGCCGTCACGCGTCTCGCCGACGGAGAGTCGACCGGTGTCGACCTCGCCGGGCGCCGCCCGTGCTGTCCCCAGCGTCGTCATTACCCGTACTCCAGAACTGCCGCGTCTTTAGCGGTTCGATATGTCACGTCCCCCGACCGTGCCGTCACCCCGACGCCGAGACACCGTGACCCTCCCGACCCCGGGAGGCCCGGCAGGTGAACGGGTTCGACAGCGACCGATCGACGCGTCTTTGCCGCTCGTGACCCTAGCAGCGGTATGGCTGAGGGTGGCGAGAGCGAGGACGCGGCGCCCGTAGACAAGGCAGCCCCCGCAGAGAACACTGTCTCCGCAGAAGAGACAGTTCCCACGGAGAGAGCACAGGACGACCGCAGCGGCAAGGTCGTCTTCATGGAGGCGCTGGGGGTCAAGCGAAACGCCAAGATCGGCGCCGCGGTCGGCCTGCTCTTCGCCGCGTTCGTGTTCGTCTCCTTCCCCGGCGCGTACGCCCCATCGCGCTCGACCGCGTGGTACATCGCGCTCGCGTTCGTCCTCATGTTCTCGATGGGGGGTCTGGTCGCGTTCTTCCTGACGCTCGGGCGCGCGGTCCGTCTCTCCAGAGACCTCTGAGTCCGGAGCGGCCGTCCGCGACGGGGAACTGCGGTCGCGCCCGTTCACGAAACGCGAACGTCGATAGGGGCAGACACCGCCGAGTCCGTCACGGCCGAACGCGGAGGTGACTCCCGGACGCGACCGGGAACACGGCGATTCAGGACACAGAAGCAGCCGCACTGGGGAACGAGCCAGGACGACGGCGGTCGGTCGCTCGGGAACTATCGTTCGAGTGTAACATTCGCGGGGAACGACTCGCTTCGATACGCTTCGAGTGTACGATCGGTTGAAAAGGCGTTCCGTTATTGGGTACACGTTCACAGACGAACGGTAACCCTTTTGCCCGGTCCAAAACTACCGTAGTGGTATGACTGACGAGCTTCAGAAAGGGCTCGAGGGTGTGCTGGTCGCCGAGTCGGAACTCAGCAAGATCGACGGCGACGCGGGCAAACTCGTCTATCGCGGCTACACCATCGAGGACCTCGCGCGCGGAGCGAGTTACGAGGAGGTCAGCTACCTGCTCTGGCACGGCCACCTGCCGGACGCGGACGAACTCGCGAGCTTCGAGGAGTCGATGGTCGCCGAGCGAGCCGTCGACGAGGACGTCCTGACGACGGTCCGCGACCTCGCCGAAGCCGACGAGAACCCGATGGCTGCGCTACGGACCGCGGTGTCGATGCTCTCGGGGTACGACCCCGACGCCGACGAGCCGACGACCAACACCGAGGCCACCCTCCGCAAGGGCCGGCGCATCACCGCCAAGATCCCCACCATCCTCGCCGCCTTTACCCGCATCCGCAACGGCGAGGACCCCGTCGAACCCCGCGACGACCTGGGCCACGCCGCGAACTTCCTCTACATGCTCAACGGCGAGGAACCCGACGATGTGCTCGCCGAGACGTTCGACATGGCGCTCGTCCTCCACGCCGACCACGGGATCAACGCTTCGACGTTCTCCGCGATGGTCACCGCGTCGACGCTCTCGGACATCCACAGCGCCGTCACCTCGGCCATCGGCACGCTGAAAGGCCCGCTTCACGGCGGCGCCAACCAGGACGTGATGGAGATGCTCAAGGAGGTCGACGACGCCGCGACGGACCCCCTGGAGTGGGTCGAGAACGCTCTCGACGAGGGACGGCGCGTCTCCGGGTTCGGCCACCGCGTCTACAACGTCAAGGACCCGCGCGCGAAGATCCTCGGCGAGCGCTCGAAGGAACTCGGCGAGGCCGCCGGCTCACTCAACTGGTACGAGATGTCTACGACCATCGAGGAGTACATGGCCGATCAAAAAGGGCTCGCCCCCAACGTCGACTTCTACTCCGCCTCGACGTACTACCAGATGGGCATCCCGGTCGACATCTACACCCCGATCTTCGCGATGAGTCGCGCCAGCGGCTGGATCGCCCACGTCGTCGAGTACACCGAGGAGAACCGCCTGATCCGGCCGCGCGCCCGCTACACCGGCCCCGAAGACCAGCTGTTCACCGCTGTCGAAGAGCGGTAGCCCGTTTTCACCCAGTCTGTTCTGCGAGTGGGTCACTCAGAAGAACGCGTCGAAGAAGCTCGTGACCGACAGGGGCCCCACGGGCGGTTACAGCGGTAACGAGGCGACAGCCCACACGTCTACGGGTCGCCTGAAGCCGACAACTGAGCATCTACCCACGCTCGGAGCCACGGCCGGGGGTGGACACTTCGTGGAGCTTTTCGGCGTCTACGCCACAGACTACCGCTCCCGCGACAACAGCCAGACGTGTGAAACTATTCATATATCATCATACATGGAATGTGATTGGTCTTGGCGGGCCCGGGTCCGTCCTGAAACCGCCGGAATCCGGGCTGCTTTCGAGCCGCGCGAATCGTTAATGTGAGACATACAAAACAATGATCAAACTTTTTTGCAGGTCAGAATTATGTGGTAAATATTAAGATGGGGAGTTTCGTATGGATGTTCGCAATGTCTGAAGACACCGGTCGGTCGTGGTTTGGCGCCGACCGGACGGCTGGGGGGAACGAGTGGTCCCGGCCAAGGCGGGCGCGTGCGGTAGCGGCAGTCCGGGCCGGGGCGGGCGCGAGCGGACACAGCCGGAGAACACCACAAATGACACACGACACTGGCGACACCGACCCAACCGGGTCGGGAAGCAGCGAATCGGACGGATCGAAACTGAACAGGCGGACGTACCTGGGAGCCCTCGGGGGGGCGGCGCTGCTGGGCGGGCTCTCTGTGCGAGCGCGCGGTGAGCCGGGCGATCCGGGCGATCCGGGCGATCCGGGCGAGTCGGGCAAGTCGGGCGAGTCAGGCGAGTCGGACCCGGGCGAACGGGTGATTAAGCTGGACCCGGTCAGAGGAGTCACAGCGGACGGGACGCCCCTCGCCGTAGGTGACACGGCGGTGGATAGCGAGGCCGACGCGGCCGACGACACAGGGGTAGTCGAAACCGCCCGGTTCGGGCTGGGCGAGACGGCGACAGGTCGACTCGCCGACGGCTCCGACGTCTACGCCTTCGAGTCGCCGGCCGCCGAAGCGGTCACGCTCGTTGTCGAGGGTGGTGTGCACGTCGGCACCTTCGACAGCGAGGGGGGACTCCTCGACGCGACGGCCGCCCGCGGCGGAGACGGGCGACTGTCAGTTCCCGCGGGGAACGATGGACCGGTGTTCGTCCACGTCGCGGGCGCGGAGAACGCCGAATACGTACTGTCGAGCGCCGTCGCCACCGAGTCCCGACCGACCGGCGAGATAGAACGGGAGTACTGGCTGGACATCGGCGGCGCGTCGGTCTCGTCGATCCCAACGGACACAGCACCCGACGCCACCGAGACGGTCACGTCGCTGCTGGAGGGGCCACAGGACTGGGACGACAGCTACGGGCAGCGCTTCGAAGGGTATCTCACCGCCCCCGAATCCGGCGA